>Ga0136559_1000079_pt1 | contig 31834 bp, 23 predicted proteins | sample AntRauMeHopE1496_FD_104633 | JGI IMG/M metagenome (GOLD analysis project Ga0136559, IMG submission 104633) | Saline lake microbial communities from Rauer Islands, Antarctica - Metagenome Hop E1 #496 | ecosystem: Environmental > Aquatic > Non-marine Saline and Alkaline > Saline | place... | reverse complement strand
TTTGGGAAGCTCCTGCGAGAAGATCTCTTCAGGTCAAAATAAATTGTACTCCAAGCGTTTCCTGAAATCGCTCAAAGAAAAAGTTGTTAAGAAATCTTTGGCTCATCCGGGCAAAATCCCAATTGGAACTCTACGGAATATCAAAACTTTGTCCGATTTTGATGATTATTTCACTGGCCCCATACACGGTTTTTCGGATGCTCAGGAATACTACCAAATCAACTCAGCTCTCTTTTTCCTGGATCAGATCGAAGTACCCGTTTTGATCTTAAATGCACAAAACGACCCATTTCTGAGTGAAAAATGCTTTCCGGTTAACTTGGGTCGGAAGCTTGAAAATGTCTTTTTGGAATTTCCCAGGCATGGTGGTCATGTGGGATTCAGCCCTGCCAATTCGGAGATGCCTTTTTATTCAGAGCAGCGAGCTATTGAATTTATTGCCAAGGGTTTCTAACTTTCAGAACTTAATCAAACGAAATATCATGTGCGGACGCTATTCACTCAGTAAAAGTAAGATTGAACTTGAAGAACGATTCCAAGCGGAAATGCTTCCTGATTTTGACCCCCGCTATAATATTGCTCCTACTCAGCTCGTCCCGGTCATTACTTCCCAAAGCCCAAAGGGGTTCTCGTTTTTTTATTGGGGAATTACACCGGATTTTGGAAAAAATCGTCCCGTGGCTCAAAAGTTAATCAATGCGCGAGCCGAAACAGTTGCTGAAAAAGTAACATTTAAAAGTTCATTCCAAAAAAGACGATGCCTTATCCCGGCAGATGGATTCTACGAATGGAAGCGACTGGGTAAAAAAACTTCGATTCCTTATCGATTTACCCTTCGGGAAAATGAACTCTTCGCCTTTGCAGGAATCTGGGAAGAATTTGAAACTGTAAGTGGCGAGATTCAACATACTTTCTTGATTTTGACTACTACTCCAAATGAAAAAGTAGCAGAAATCCACGATCGAATGCCGGTGATTTTAGCTAAAAAAGATGAGAAAAAATGGCTCGACTCCTACACTACTGAAGAGGAATTGACTAAAATCCTGAAACCATACCCTGAGGATTTGATGATGAGTTTTACCGTATCTCCACTGGTTAATTCCGTTGGAAATGACACACCTTCAGTGATACGAAGAACCTCCCCTATGGATCAACATGGGAATTATACGCTATTTGGCTAAAGAAATAGACTATCCTTCTATCACATCTTTTTTGTAAGAATGGCAGAGTGTACTCATCTTTGCGATGTAATTAATCAATTTCCCAAAAGAAGATGAAGAAATCCAGAATTTTAGGTGTAGGACATTATGTGCCAGAGCGAGTAGTCACCAACGACGAATTGGCTACCATGATGAACACCAATCATGAGTGGATTGTAGAACGGACTGGAATCACTGAACGACATTGGTTCACTCCCGGCGTGGATACGGTGACCTCCATGTCAAAAATAGCTTCAGAAATGGCGCTACAGCGGGCGGGAGTTACAGCTGCCGAGATTGATTTCATCATTTTCGCCACCGTCACGCCTGATTATTTTATCCCAGGCAATGGCGTTCTTCTGCAGCGCGAACTTGGCATGGGCACAATCGGAGCTTTGGATATTCGAAATGCTTGTTCAGGATTTATTTACGCGATTTCAATTGCAGATCAATTCATAAAAACTGGGATGTACAAGAAAATCTTGGTTGTCGGAGCAGAAATCCAATCTTCCGCCTTGGACAAATCAGATGAAGGAAGGTCAAGTTCTGTGATTTTTGCGGATGGAGCGGGTGCAGCTATAATTGGTGCGGTCGAGTCTGATCAGCCGGGAATCATGTCCACTCATCTCCATGCCCAAGGTGAATATGCCGAAGAATTATATTGTGCGGATCCAGGAAGCAGTCGAGAAGTACGAATCTCTCAAGAATTGATAGACTCGGGGAGCTTTAATTTGAAAATGAATGGAAATGCCGTTTTTAAGCATGCTGTGGTACGTTTTATGGAGGTGATTCAGGAAGCATTGGATGCAAATAATCTGAATCAATCAGACATAGACTTATTGGTTCCCCATCAAGCTAATCTTCGAATCAGTCAATATATACAGCAGAAACTGGGACTTCCTGATGAAAAAATATTCAATAATATCATGGATAAGGGAAACACAACAGCTGCAACTATACCTATGGCTTTGAGTGAAGCTTGGGAGCAAGGAAAAATCAAAGAAGGCGATTTAATCTGTTTGGCAGCTTTCGGTTCAGGCTTTACTTGGGCTTCAGCCCTGCTCACGTGGTAAAATGAATAAATCGAATTCCAAACTAAATTTAGAGCTTTGGCTGGACAAGGATTCGTATCAAAGTCAAAATAGGCTTAAAGCAGGATTCTGGGAGCTTTTTTCACAAGTTGGAAACAGCATCGACCCAGAAATTCTTTTCAAAATCCACGCGAAAAATAAAGGAATCAAACTATCAAAAGGTGGAGATTTGCTTGGATACCCCTACCATGTGTTGGATCTGATTCGAGATTTTGATACAGACGCAGGTTTGAATATCCGGATTTTGAACTGGTTTGGACATGGATTATTTCTATTTGCGCATTTTGGCAAGTTTCATCCATGCGCAAATGAATTATATTTCAGACAAAGTGACTTCTTTTATTGCTTGAGTCCATCACCTTGGGACTATCCCGATCTTATTTTGAAAAATTCAAAGACCGCAACACCGACTGTAGAGGAGATGATCTCTATGAAATATCATCAATGGATTAAAAAAATCGACCTCAATTCACTAAATACTGAACCAAAAGTTGAAATTGATGAAGAATTAAAAAATTTGTTAGAGTTCTTGCTATTAAAAATGGGATAAAAGAAGATTTAACTTATTTTTAAACAGGAATCGAATTATTGCGTACAATAATCGAATTGTCCAGAAAAAGACTGTTCTTTTTTGACAATCCGGTTAACCCTCCGGTTTGATCCGTAACAAAGACTTTATGAAATATCTCTTTATAGGCTTTATTCTAATCAGTACACAACTTTTTGCTCAAGAATCAAGCTTGGTTCGCCAGTATAGCCCTGATTCCACTATCATGGCAACCGGAGTGGTAAAAAATAGGTCTCGCGAAGGCCTTTGGAAGTTTTATAATCCGAAAACCAATAACCTCATTACCGAAGGTAATTTTAAAAATGGGGAAAAAGATGGGACTTGGATATCCTACTATCCTGATGGAAAGCGAAGTATTATTGCTGAATACAAAGATGGAAAGCTGTTTGGACCCTCTAGATATTTTGATTTAGCCGGTGCTCTGAAATACGACATGGTATACCAAGACAGCGTGTTGGTAGGCAAATTCACTCAGTATTATGGCAGAATCGGTAATCCTGAGTACTTCAATCCTTCTCAGGTACTGATGGAGGGTATGTACGCAGAAGGCCAAAAAACAGGAGAATGGCTAAAGTATTTTCCAGAGGGAAATGTATCAACCAGAGAATTCTATCAAAAAGGCAAAAAGGTTGGCCCATTTTTCGAGTACAACTATAACAGCGAGTTGATCACCGAAGCCATTTATTTGAATGATGAATTGGAAGGTCCCTATAAAACCTATGCATATGAAAATATATTGTTGGAAGAAGGAAATTACGCAAAAGGAAAAAAAATCGGAGAATGGAAGCGGTATTTTCCGGGAACCAAAACACTGGAAGCGGAGGAATTCTACGACGATAATGGCAACCGGGTAAATACTTGGAAGTACTACTACGAAAATAAGCGATTGGCAAGAATCGAAAAATACGAAAACGGAATTGCAGTGGGAACTTGGGAAGAATACTATCCAAACAAGTCCATTTCCAAAACAAAGACTTATGAACTGGGAGTTCCTGTTGGAGATTACATCGAGTATCACGATTCTGGAGAGGTCTCCGTATCGGGGCAATATTCGAATGGAATGAAGACAGGGCTTTGGCGCAACTTCTTTCCGGATGGTGAGATTTATTCCATAGGTGAATATCGAAATGATCTGAAAACCGGCCTTTGGAAGTATTTCAATAAAATTGGAATTCTAATCGCGGAGGGAGAATATAGCCTGGGAATGGAAATCGGTCAGTGGTTTTATTACTATGATGGTGGACAGCTAAAGTCTGTGGGGACGTATGAATTAGGTTTTGAAGATGGCATTTGGGGACTTTTCTACGACAACAAGCAATTGACACAAGAGGAATTTTGGGACGATGGAAGGTTGATGAATCTGGGAGACTACAGCAATTACACAGGTACCAGAAAACTGGATAAAGGTACTTTAAAAGATGGCGATGGCACCAGAATCACCTATTACGTATCTGAAAAAAAGGAATCCGAAGGCACATACCGATCCGGTAAAGCAAGTGGTACATGGGTATTTTATCATGAAAATGGCAGAAAAGCATCTGAAGGTGCTATGCTTGAAGGAAATAAAGAAGGTCCATGGAGGTATTATAATCCGGCAGGTAGACTGGAAGATTTGATTAATTTCAAGAATGACGAGGTAGTACCTGATCAACTACCGACGATCCAAGACTTTAATTAATTCGAAACCATTCACTCATTTCAAGGTTACTCTAACAAAAGAAAACATGTTTGGACTATTCAATAAGAAATCAGAAAAAGATAAATTGCAGGAAGCTTACGCTGCTAAACTTGCAGAAGCTCATAAAATGTCTACCACCAATCGAACTGCTGCAGATAAGCTCAGTGCCGAGGCTGAGGAGATAGCTAAGAAAATTGATTTACTGAAATAGAATCTGAATTCTGAAGATTATATAAAACAAAAGAGCCTGAAATTTCAGGCTTTTTTGTTTAAGATCTAGCGTAGTCATCCGCTAATCTTACGATATCGTCTTCATCAGATGGATTGGAAGGATCAGAATGCATCCAGATTTCGGATACAACACCCCAATTTTCCAAGCCCACCAATCGGTGACGCTCTCCTTTTTTCAAAGAAACGGTCTCCCCTATTTTCATATAGGCTAGATCGCCCTGTTCGTCAGTGTCACTTCTCACGATCCCTGATTCACCAGAGATCAATTTCCAAAGCTCAGCTCGTCGAAAATGATACTGCCAAGATAGGCGAGCTCCAGGAGCGACCAAAAGAAACTTAGGACTCAACTTTTGCTTTATCTGAGCTTCGGATAGTGCTACATCATCAAAATATGCGGATATAAATTTTTCGATTTGAGTTTCATCCAAAACAAAGAAACCTCCCCAAGGTCTTGTTTCATCTGTTTTAGCAATTAGAAAACCGGCTTCGGATAGGTATTCTGCGACATTCTTAAAAACCTCTTCTTTACCAGCTCCAGCGGGCAATTTAATTTGCGACATAAAAGTGATGGTTAGATCCTTTCAAAAATAGAAGATTATTTACAAAAGGAGATGTAATTGAGCCAAAACCTTTGAGGTCTTTTCTCGAAACTTTGATTTTTTATATAGCTGATAGACCTCAAAGGTTGATTCAGTTTTCATTAGACAGTCGGTAGAGGCAAACCTTTAAAGTCGTTTCTAAAAACTTTGATTTTTGATGAAAAGCTGACAAACCCCGAAGGTTTAAAGTAATTATATTTTTTTACCAGGAATAGCACGAAGGTTTCGCGAAGGGGGCAAACTAACCTTTGAGGTCTTTTTCGGGAATTTGATTTGTGGCGAAAAGCTGAAAGACCTTGTATGTTTATTGTGATCCCATTACCCATTCATTAAACCTGCCCAGCTTACGAACAAGGCTCATATGGCGTAGAAATACCTTTATCTGAAATTAAATTCTATCTTACTTTTGATCAAATAGATGCAAAATTTAATATACATACTAAAATCTTTTCATGTAAAGACACGTACTCCTATGATCTTTTCATCAAAAACCATCTATTGAAAATCGGTTTCATTATTTTTTTAAAAAAGTTTTCTTTCAAACACAAAAATTCATTTAATTCAAGCTTAACTTAGACCTATGAACCTGATTAATCCTCAAGCCATCATCGACAAGATGGAAGGTGTGGTAGAAATAAAGAGCTACCTCAATAAAATTAAAATCATCAAAAATCTTTATCAAAAAGGTGCCAATACCGCAAGTGAAATCTGTGCTGAAGTGGGTATCTCTCTTCCAACAGTCAATTCTCTTTTGGGTGACTTGATGGAAAACGGCGAAGTTATAAAACAGGGACGCGCTGAAAGTCAAGGTGGTAGAAAGCCAGACTTGTATCGACTTGCCGAAGATGCATTCTACGTACTTTCGGTAGACCTTTCCAAATTTAACCTCAATCTAGGCCTATATTCCTGTACGCAGCAGTTGGCTTTTCCGAAGGAAAGTAAAAAACTAAGCCTGAATAACGAACCCGAAACCTTCGAATTGATCTGTACCTATATCGAAGATTACCTGACAAGATCTGGAATCGAAGCTATAAAAGTGATAGCGATCGGAATATCCATGCCTGGATTGGTTGACTCACTTGGAGGGGTAAATTATACGTACCTCAGATTTGGCAAAAAGACACTTTTGGAAAATCTGGAGGCGCGCTTTCATAAAAAAATATTTTTGGAAAACGATGCCAGAGCAATGACTTTGGCGGAGTTCAAATATGGTGGGGAACACAACTACAAAAATGTTCTTGGCCTATTTATTGGTTGGGGAATTGGCTTGGGCATTATCATCGATGGTAAAATCTATCAAGGTGCATCCGGTTTTGCAGGAGAGTTCAGCCACTCGCCCATTTTTGAATCGCGGGATGTCACTTGTACCTGCGGAAAAAAGGGATGCCTCGAAGCAGTTGCCTCCGGTACAGCCATAGTCAAAAAAGCGGAGCAGGCAATCCTTTTGGACAAAGATGGTATTCTGGCAAGGACGGTGAGAGATCATCAAGGAGAGTTGGAACCTGGACTGGTGGTAGAGGCTGCCCTAGCGGGCGATCAGCGCGCCATAACTATTTTGTCCGAAGCAGGTTTGGACTTGGGTAGGGGAATATCAATGCTCATCCAATTGCTCAATCCAGAACTCATCATCATAGGTGGATCGATTGCAGAGGCCAATCAGTATTTGATCACCCCGATTCAACAAGCCTTGAATATCTACAGCATGGCCAAATCTCGCGAAAAAACTAAGCTTTCGCTTTATCAACTCGGTGAGGACGTAGGCTTACTCGGTGGCGTAGCGGTAGTCAACGAAAAGCTGTTTGAAGATGTAATTAATAGACTTGGGTAACTAGGAAAAAATCGTGCAAATGCTCTTTCGATCGATTCATAAATCAAAATTTAAAGCCGCATTGGGGTTGATATTGATTCTATCACCTTTGGGAAATGCATTTGGACAACGTGAATTCTCAGCGGACTTCCAGAAGGTGAATCCAAAAAAAGCTGGGGTCACCTTTAAGAACCAGCTTAAAGAGGATGAAAACAACAATATTCTTCGCTACGAATATTTCTACAATGGCGGAGGGGTAGCGGTTGGAGACTTGGATAATGATGGCTTGGAAGATCTGTTTTTTACCGGAAATATGACTTCCAACAAGGTCTATCGAAATCTGGGAAATTTGAAATTTGAGGATATCTCCAAAAAATCCGGTCTGGAAGGTAAAAAAGTCTGGACCACAGGAGTCTCCATGGCAGATGTCAATGGCGATGGCCTGCTCGATATCTATGTCTGCTATTCCGGGAATGGAGATGCCAAAGAGCGAGGCAATGAACTCTGGATCAATCAGGGCAACTTCACTTTCAAAGAAGAGGCTGCATCCTACGGATTAGCGGATCAATCCAATAGCACCCAAGGGCTATTTTTTGACTACGATCGAGATGGAGATCTCGACCTCTATCTGCTCAATCATCACATCCAAGTCATCAATGAATTGGAGTTTGATGAAGCAAAAACCATCCGACATCCCTATGCTGGAGATAAACTCTATGAAAATATCGATGGGAAATTTACCGATGTAAGTCAGAAAGCCGGAATCAAAGGTTCCGCTTTAGGATTTGGCTTAGCAGTAATTGCCTCCGACATTAATCAGGATGGCTGGATGGACCTCTTGGTCACCAATGACTATATCGAGCCTGACTATCTGTATATCAACAATCAGGATGGAACATTTTCGGATCGGATCACTGACTATTTCCAGCATATTTCTCATTTCTCCATGGGAGCAGATATTGCCGATATTAATAACGATGGCAAACCAGATGTCTATACCTTAGACATGCTTCCTGAGGACAATGAGCGTCAGAAATTGCTCTATGGACCGGAAAACTATGAGCAATATGCATTGATGATTCAGAAAGGTTTTTATCATCAGAATATGCGCAATATGCTACAGCTAAACATGGGCGATGGCTTGTTTTCTGAGATTGGGCAACTTTCATCTATTTCCAATACCGATTGGAGTTGGTCGGCTCTATTTTTTGATGCTACTAATAATGGTAAAAAGGATTTGCTAGTCACCAACGGTTATTTCCGGGATTATACCAACCGCGATTTTTTGAAATATAAAGGCGATTATTATTTCAAGCAGGCTGTAGCAAACGAGAAAGCAGATACGCTACATCTGGTCACCACCATGACCTCTACGCCTGTTCATAATTATTTCTTCGAAAATCAGGGAAATCTCCAATTCAAGGATCGATCAATGGACTGGGGATTTGATGAAAAGTTATTCTCCAGTGGTGCAGCCTATTCCGATCTGGACAATGACGGAGACTTGGATTTAGTGATCAATCACCTCAATGAAACTGCTGGAATCTATGAAAATACCGGTACTACCGGAAACTGGCTATCCATTCAGCTTGCGGAAAAATCCAAAAACACCGCTGCGATAGGTGCTAAAATTTTTGTTCAAGATGAGGGTTTTCAGCAATTTCTTGAAATGCAGCCTGTGCGAGGGTTTCAGTCTTCGGTCAGTCAACGGATTCATTTGGGTCTGGGTGATCAGGAAAGCATAAAATCTCTTCAGATCATCTGGCCTGATGGTTCTGTTCAGGAACTGAAAGATGTGAGCAAAAATCAGATTCTGACGATTTCAAAGGATCCGTCTTCACCCAAGTTGGCTAAAGCCAAAAAGGTCGATCCAATCTTAGTTTCAAAAGAAAATATCCCTCCATTTATCCCACAGACGATCGGCTTCAATGACTTTAAGCGGCAACCCTTGATGCTCACAATGCCAAGCTATATCTCTCCTGTTTTAGCCAAAGGTGATCTGGACGGCGATGGGAATCCGGAGGTTTTCATTGGTGGCACAAAAGGACAATCGGCAAAGATCTTCTCCGCAATAGATGAGCAATGGCTGCCCTATTCAGGTTTCAACTCTACCAATGGCTTTACCGATGCCGTTGCACTATTTGCAGATTTTAATGGGGACCAAGCCTTGGATTTATACGTCGGCAGCGGAGGCTATCATGACTATATCGGTTCAGATGAAGCCTTGCAAGACCGGCTCTACTTAAATGATGGCCGTGGGAAACTACGCAAGGCACCATTTCCGGATTACAAATTCAGCACCGGCACCGCCCAGGCCATAGACATCAATCAAGATGGACACTTGGATCTATTTGTTGGGGCTAGAATGATCCCTGGTCGCTATCCACAACTCCCTGCCAGTAAAATACTTCTCAACAATGGACTGGGAAAATTTACCGATGTCAGTGGCCAGTATCTTCCAATAGATGGGAAAATTGGATTAGTTACTGCTTCGCAAAAACTGGATTTGAACAACGATGGACGGGAAGATTTGATCCTGGCTGGTGAATTCATGAATCTAACATTTCTGATCAATCAAGATGGGAAATCCTTTACGGATGAATCAATCCAATACCTTGATAAGCCATTATCAGGTTGGTGGGGAAGTTTGGCTTCGGGTGATTTTGACGGGGATGGAGACATAGATCTGGTAGCAGGCAATTTTGGGTTGAATTCTCAATTTGAAGCCAACGATCAAAAACTACTGAAACTCTATGCTTCAGATTTTGATCAAAATGGCTCCATCGATCCTATCTTCGAATGCTTTATAGGAGATCAAGCTTACCCTTTTCCGAGCCGGGATGAATTACTGGATCAAATGGTCAGCATGCGGAGCAAATTCACGAATTACGCCTCCTACTCGAAAGCCAAAATAACCGATCTTTTTACCACTGATGAGCTGGAAAAAGTCCAGGTCTTGACGGCAAATACATTGGACTCTTATTATCTGGAACATACCTCAGAGGGATTTATTCCACACAAACTGCCGATTTTGGCACAAGCGTTTCCGATTTATGCAATACTTCCCATTGATCTAAATCAGGATGGGCATTTGGATTTGGTACTTGGTGGAAATCAAACTTTCACCAGAATTCGTATTGGAATGATCGATGCCGGCTTGGGATTGGCTTTACTCAACGATGGCCAAGGGAATTTCAGAACCCTCACACCTGAGGAATCGGGCCTAAAAATCAAAGGCGATATCAAATCTATTTTACCTTTGGAACTGAACGGCAAAACCCAGCTGCTATTTGGAATCAATCAGCAAGCATTGCAACTACTCGAGATCAAATGAAGCTATCAAAAAAATATCTTATTGCGCTCTTTGTGATTTTCACACAGTTCACGATGGCAACTCCCAAGGCTCCCAATTGGTCAAAAATCTATGCAGACCAACTTTTTAAACTTACCGAGGTGATGGTTACCGATGTAGCCAGCCCACCGGTGGCAGCGCGGATTTATGCCTACGCCACTCTCGCTTCCTACCTTACCATTCAATCCACCGGTGGTAAGTTTGCACATCAATCGCTGCTAGACGATACCTACTTTGCTCAATCTACCTGGCCCAGCCCTGAGAGACCACTTACATCTCCAGAATTCGCAGCCATCCTAGCACTGCAGCAAGTCGGAGAGTCAATCATGCCTTCCGGTTATTTGCTTCAGGAAAAGCGAGAAAATTGGATTAAGGAGGCTTTGAAAGCTAAAATCATTTCCAAAAAAGAGCTTCAGATTCACTTGGACTATAGTGCTATGATAGCCAAATCAGTCTTGGAAATCGCCAAAAAAGATGGTTACCTCCAACTTTCAACTCTGACCCGCTACACTCCCGCCACTGGCGAAGGATACTGGTACCCTACTCCACCCGCTTATATTTCGGCGGTCGAACCTGAATGGAAAACTATTAAGCCGTTCTATATTCAAAATCTTTCGGAATTCAAACCGGTGGCGATGGCACCCTTTGATCTTTCAGAGGGAAGCTCATTTCACAACCAATTATTGGAAGTGTATACGGTCACCCAAAACCTTACCGAGGAGCAAAAGTTGATTGCGAATTTTTGGGACTGTAATCCTTTTAAGGTGGATTTTAGTGGTCACATGGCAATAGGAATCAAGAAAATCTCTCCCGGAGGACATTGGATAGGGATAGCGGGGATCGCAGCTGAGCAGCAGCAACTCTCATTTGCCGAAACCGCTTATGTGCACGCAATGGTCGGAATGACGCTACACGACGCTTTTATATCCTGCTGGGAAGGAAAGTACGAAACGAATCGAATTCGACCAGAAACTGTGATCAACCAACAGATGGATCAGCGCTGGAGACCCTTGCTTCAGACTCCACCCTTTCCGGAATACACCTCAGGTCACTCGGTCATCAGCCGAGCATCGGCGGTGGTGTTAACTGGCTATTTTGGAGATAATTTTGAGTTTGTAGATAACTCAGAAGTCTACTTTGGATTACCCGAGCGTCCCTTCAAATCCTTTCTGTTAGCTTCGGAAGAAGCTGCCATCTCTCGACTTTACGGCGGAATACACTTCCGGGATGCTATTGAAAACGGAGTAAGTCAGGGCGAAAAGATTGGGGAGATGATTTGGGGGAAGGTTAAAAGTGAAAATTAAAAGAATGTTAAAAGACAATACCCAAACTATGCGATTCCATCACTCACTTTATCTTTTTTCAATTCTTTTCGCTTTCGCAGGTTTTACTTCTTGCCAAAATAAACCAGCTGAAAAGGTAACAACAGAAAATCTGACCAAACCCAATATCATATTGATTTTCGCAGACGATATGGGCTATGGAGATCTGGGAGTATATGGAGCTACAAAATGGAAAACCCCAAATCTAGATCAACTGGCAGCTGACGGAGTTCGATTTACCCAATTCTACGTCCCCCATGCAGTTTGCTCTGCATCCAGAGCTGCACTTTTAACTGGAACTTACGCAAATAGATTAGAGATTTTTGGAGCATTGGACCATACTGCAAAGCATGGTTTGAACCCAGCCGAAACAACCATCGCAGAAATGCTCAAGGCCAATGGCTACGCAACTGGGATGGTAGGAAAATGGCATTTAGGACACCTCGCTCCCTTCCTTCCCACTGCACAAGGATTTGATTCATATTATGGGCTTCCTTATTCCAATGATATGTGGCCGCATCATCCGGAAGCGAAGGACTATTACCCACCACTTCCTTTGTATAGAAATACTGACGTGATCGACACACTTAATGATCAAAGTATGCTTACAACCAAATACACTGAAGAGGCTATTGAATTCATAGAAAAAAGTAGAGAACAACCCTTTTTCTTGTATTTAGCGCATAGCATGCCGCATGTTCCGCTATTCGTTTCTGATAAATTTAAAGGTAAATCTGAACAAGGACTTTATGGTGATGTGATGATGGAAATAGACTGGTCTGTGGGTCAAGTAAGAAAGAAATTAGAGGAATTAGGGCTGGCAGAAAACACCATTATCATCTTTACTTCGGACAATGGCCCTTGGTTATCTTATGGAGGTCATGCCGGGTTGACCGGTGGTCTGAGAGAAGGAAAGGGAACTTCATGGGATGGAGGAATCCGTGAACCTGGGATTTTTGTCTGGCCAAATCATTTCCCTGCGGGCAAAGTAGAAAACCAAACTGCTATGACGATTGACATTCTCCCGACTCTGGCAGAAATAACTGGTGCCAAACTTCCAGAATTGCTGATTGACGGACGAAGCATATTACCCATACTCGAAGGCAAAGAGATGGAGCCGAGACCATATTTCGCTTACTATAACAGGAATGAACTTCAAGCAGTAATTTATGGGAAATGGAAGCTGGTTTTTCCTCATACCTATAGAAGTATTCAGGTAGGAACGGAGATGCGAAATGATGGGATTCCTGTGAAATACCATATGTTGAATTTGGAAGAAGCAGCGCTTTTTGACCTTGCTTCGGATCCTACTGAATCGACTGATGTTTCAAAAAGTAATCCTGAAATCCTGGCTAAATTAAATCAGTTTGCTGACGAAGCTAGAGTTGATTTGGGCGATGCTTTGACACAAACTGAAGGAACTGGTATGAGAAAGGCTGGAAGAGTGGAGTGAATCAATAGGTTTGAATTAATGTCAATCGGGCTTGACGTAGTCAAAAGTTCGTGATTGGTGAGTGTGTGTTCAACTTCACACTAAATTCTCAGTATTCCGATTTTCACTCGTATTAGCTGATTCAAAACCTATATTTTATTCCATTTTCATCACCGAATTGCTCCCAACTCCAGTACAACATCAGTTCTGACATTCGAACTCAGATTCTGCCAAAAGCCAAACAGGATCACGCTCAGAAAAAGTAATTCAGGTCCTCATTCCACCCGACTGATTTTTAACCGAAGATCCACTTTGGATCAACTTGGAACCGATATGTCCCATTCCCGATCTGAGAAAGAGGTAGATCCACATACCGATCAAAATAAGGAATGAACCAATGCCGGTTGGTAGAATAGCACCAAAAGTATAAGTCATACCCAAGACAAAACCCAACAGACATTCTGCTCTATAAATTGGAAAAAAGAATGAAAGCGGCAGCAGTCCCAAAATCATATAGCCCGGGAGATCCTGATTACATGAAGCAAAAAAGAATGCGAGAAGTATACCGAGTTAATCACTCGAAGGTATTACCAACAATTTAATGGATTAGTTAGTGAATAGTTGGATTAGCAAAGTTGAAGATGATTTTAGAGCGAACTTATGGATATCCCAGGACATTGTCTAAATCGAATTTTTTTGGCTGAGTGACCCAGCTAACACAATAATCACATTCGTTTAACTGCACGAATGTATTGTTATATTCTCTCTGTGCTATTCTCAGTAAATTCCGAGTCTCTGTGTTGATAATATTTTTGAGACTTTGAGATACCTTATTTCCCCTTAATAAATGGTAGAACCTACTCGAAAAGCCTTTCAATTAAAAACTAAATCCCATTCGGGCAACCAAGCTATGGAACAAATAGGAGGTTTCTGTCATAGAACTGTAGCCTGGTAGCAGTCTTGACCTGATTAAAGGCTGTGAGTTGTTACCTTGATCAAAGTACCCCATAAAAAATCCCAACTCTTGTCTCTTGTAAGCGATGCTCATGGTGAGCGAAGTCTTTCCTTTTTTTGCGGGCAATTTTACACCAATTGATGGACTGATCATGACACCGCCTTTGTACCAGCTTTCGTACCATTCAGTCACTTCCTTTTTCTCAAATAAAGCTGATCCGCCACCAAAATCAAATCCTCCGATCAATTGAGGTTTGCTTTCCCTTCCTAAAAACCCTCTCCATCCTATCGCAATCGGGATGACCGAAAGATCTTCGTACTGATCAAATCCCGTAGACATTCCTACTACATGATGTCTTGAGATTTTGACTCCATGAAAAGTAACCATCGAAAAGTCTCGTCTTTTATCTCGCTCGCCATTCCATGTTTCGACACTATTTCCAAACAATATTCCAAATTCTGTCTGATTATAATAAACTTTCTCCTGACTATAAGATTTGGTAATAAGCAGCACTAAAATGCTTAGAATCAAGAATTTTAACTTCATATTATGCAATGATGGAAAAGCGATGGTCTAAAATTTCAACTTCAAAATATCAAAGATTAAATGGACAGCCTCCGCCTAAACTACGATAGGATTCTTAACATCAATACAGCTCAGCGGCTTTAGCTTATAAGGAGTGCTATAGTCAAACTGGCAAACTCCATCCGGACCAATGACAATTAGTGATTTAGGACCTGGAATAATATCTACTGACTTCATGGATTGTAAAAACTCCAATTGATTTTTATCAATTCCCGTCACATCAGCAACATTGAAGCTTTTCAAGCCATGCCTTCCTTCTGCTATATAGAGATGATCACCAGTCAAGGCCAAGCCATGTGGATTTAGCATTGGATAAGCTTTTACCAATTTTGGCGCTCTAAGATTTTCAATATCCACTACTTGTAGCTCATTTATAGCATCCCAACAATTATTCCCACTTCGTAGCGTAACAAAAGCATAATCCTCATTTACAACTACCGGATCACAAGCTCTTAAATGCTCGAATACCGACATCTTTGTCGGATTTGAAGGTTTACTTGCATCATAGATATGCATGCCGGTGGTAGATCCGATAAATAAATTATTCTTAAAAGGAAAAATCGTTTCAATTCCCCAGCCCAGATCAATATTTTGAAGATGCTTGGGTCTGGCAGGGTCTTTCACATCAAAAACTCTCAAACTGCGATCATCAACCGCATACATATGCCCACTCATCAGGGTAAATCGGGCCATCGACCCACCTTGACCATAACTTTGCGCTACGCCGGAAAAGTTGGAAGCAAAACCCAAGCTTGAGTTAGTAAAAAAAACATTACCTCTTTTAAATCCTCGGTCTGCCTCACTGGTAATGACAGAATCCTTGAACGTCAGTATTATTCCCGTGTCCGAGTTAGAGTACATATGGTTAAACACATCTTTTACCCGCTCTACTTGTTTAATTGATCGGATGTTGCTGATATCAAAAACCAGCAAATCGACGAAGTTATCCGCATAAAGCATATTACTATTGACCGCCAAATCGACATTGCCTTGAATAGGAATGAAGTTTAGATTGACGGGAGCAGCCGGATTAGTGTTATCCAAAATATGGATGCCTTCTTGGGGTTCATTGATGAGTAGATAATCACCATAGATATAGATTTTTCCAGGGTTTTCGAGATCCTGACCCGGTTCGATGACAATCTGCCTTGCGCGCACATCACTCATTGCAAGGTAGACCGGTACCATAGCCCGATACGTATAAGTGCTGCTGACTTCATCCTGGCAGGCCATAAAAGTGCCTGAAACCAACAAAATCAAAATTAGTGAGCTTAATCTAAAAGTTTTCATAAGCGGAAGATAGTGTATGTGGAAAATATAAGCAATTGTAATCTCAACGAGTCTATAAAGTGATAGGTTACAATTAGTTTGGGAATTTTTTTATTTCCTTAATCGCATCAAAAGCCAAAATTAAAAATACTCGTATCCTTATAAGTGCACGTAAGAAATTAAAACAAAATCTTGATTAGAATAGGATCAAATTCCCACTTTTTCAAAAAAGGCAAGAGCATGCCCCGAATATCGGGAGGGATTTTATAAATCAAATCAGTAACAAATTTGGCTACGTGCAGCTTTGCGAACATACATATTGAATTATAAAAGGGGTTCTACCCTTATATTAGTGGTACATATAGCTAATATTAACCATCAATGGGAAGTTTTCAGGAATCAGCTATACACTTGATAGGCATATATTTAAATGATTTTTTTCAGAAAATAACTATTATTTTAATGTCCTGTTTCCACTAATTTCGTGGTAGAACCGAAAATCATATCTCTACACAATTGACTGTAATTGCAGGAAACATTTACTTTCCGCCATATAATATTCTGACTGTCAGTCATTTATTTGTATTCCAGTTTCATTTCTTCTATTCTTTTCAGTACATCGTTGACAGGTTGCACAAGCTCCTCTCCCATCTTAATGACCTCATTCGGATATTCGTCTTTCAAGAGGGTCATAAGAGCATAATAGGTCGGTTTTAAAACTTCTTTTAGATTTTCGTTTTTTGAAAATAAATCTAGAATTAAGTGGTGTTGGTTTTTTGCCATAAGTAAAAGAAGAGTGTCATTGAAATTATCACGTTGATCATCGAACACTATTGAGTCTTTTATTACTCCATTTAAGCTAATCAATTCAATAGCTCTTTTGTACTCACTTAAAAGTACATATCCAAAAGCACTATGCACCTTTAAAAAAGACGGAGCAATCTCAGCTTCCTCAAACTTTTCTAATATTCCTTTTAACTTTTCTTTATCAAGTGAAAAATGGATATTAAAAAATAGCAAATTAGAAATCAGTTGAGTAAATCTCAAGTCTCGCACTTTTATTTTGTCAAAGTCAATTAGAGCATTTTCCAAATAAGATTTAGCTTCGCCAAATTTCTCCGATTTAATCCTTTCTGATTTAAATATGTCTAGCCCATGATAGAAATTAAAATAAGGATCCTCTTTAGGTACTAATTTCAATATTTTTTTGATTTTTTCTCTAGGCTCGGTATCGATACGGAATTCATAAAATTCCAACAGGTCCGTAGCTTCAACAACTCCTAACTCAATCCCAGAGAGCAGCAATTCTTCTGCCCTGTAATCGTCTCCTCTGTGAGAGAAAATGGTTGAAAAAGATTTGTAAGGTATAATTTCCCCAAGATCTACAGCTTTCAAATAATGCCTTTCAGCAATGTCATGATAATCTAGTTCTAAATAGACATCTCCAATTGCTAGATCCTTTTTCCCCTGTTCAATGTTAGAAGATCTAGTCAAAACATCTATTAGCAAATTGGGATCCTTTAAAAGGACACAAAGCTGTTTCAAAAATTCAATATCATCAAAATCAACATCAACCAAAGCCGCCAACTCAGGCCCTATTTTCTCTATCTGTTTATCTAAAAAGTAAAAAAATGATAGTATAAATCTATGTGAGCTAATCTTTTCTTTTGTTTTTTCAAGAATATAGATAGCTTTCTTAAGGTCACCATCATTATATGATTTTATTGCTAGAGCAAGTTTTTTCTGCCCCATGTTCAATTGTGATCTTTGATCTTCATTGAGGATAGCAGATGCGGCTTCCATTAAACTATCTAGGATAATCGGATTAACCTTGTTAATATCTGCAGGAGCTTCAGCTAATAAAAGAGCAGATTTAGCATTATTCCCGCCTAATTTTAGGCGAAGTATATGCCTCTCTAAGAAAGACTCAATACTTCCTTCATCATCGTACCACATTTCCAGGAATTTGGTGAGCCATTTTACCTTTCTACGTTCGCGACGATCCCCATTTCGCATTAGGTACCAGATATTAAAAAATCTATCCCTTAGTTGATAAAGATGATTTTTAGTATTGGTTTGCTTCTTCTCGACTACATTATTTTTTTCCAATTGAGCCAATTGAGCAGAAATAAGTTTCGTCTGAAGTCTTTTGCCATCCTCCCGGATTTGTGAGGCAATATCCTTTGCACTTATGGCATCCCAATTTTTGGCTATGACGTCTACGATTCTCCTTTGCTGAACTGGTAATTCTTCAATTCTACTTTTGTAAAGTGGCGTGATTTGATCTAGAATAGTTTCCAAATCATTTAATGCCGATCCATCTCGATCCTCTAAAAGTACTTGATACACCATCATTGAGGTTCGTATTACTCCCCCAGTGAGAATCGCAAGTGTATCGATTTTACCTTTTGCTTTCCTTAAATCTATTTTTTGCTCACTTTTTTCTTGAAGACTTTCAATCAATTGGTAGGTCTCCTCCTTACTTAATCCCTTCAAATGAACTATTTGAAAAAATTCATAAAAAGGCTCTGAATAATCATGCAAATCCCGAAGTACAATAGCTGAAGCCCCAACAATCTTAATTTCAGAACAATGCATTAAAATCTCACGAAGCCGTCTTTTCTCCTTCTCCTTGATATTGTCTAGAAAAAGTTGTCCGAAATTGTCAAAGAAAATAATGAGCTTTTTGTTATTCTTCTGAAGGACATCGATCAAGTATTCAAAGCACCTCTTCTCGTAGTCGTCAAAATCGATAAATGCTTCAGTATGGTTAAAATGTTCCCCATTAGTATCCAAGGCATCATCGAGGAAGTCCAATAACTTCTCCCAAAGCCTTGAGAGTGAAGTCAAGTCGTAGGATTCTTCGCCAAAAAATACAGGTAGAAGCCAATTATTGAGCTCGGAGGAGTTCTCAATTTCATATTTCAACCGAAGCAAAAGTGTCGTTTTACCCATTCCACGCTGCCCCTGAATGAGGTATTGCTTTTCCGGGTACTTCATGTCACTGGACTTGATGTCCTCAAAAATCCTCTCAAAGCTCTTTGTCCTTACTACGAAGCTCTCGATTAATTCCTCCTTGGATAATCCAGCTGGATTATATAGTGTTTTTACACTCATCGCTTATTTACAAATATGTTTGCGGCACCACATTTGAAGAATGGGTGAAGTATATCTATAGTTTTTATCTTCGCTTCTGAAGAGATACCCGTCCCCTTCCAGGATATCCATTGTACGCCTCACCTCCTCTACCGAATGCTTTTACGCCTATATCGTATAACACATCTCCAATTATGAAGTCGTTGAGGGCGATATATTGCAATACCTCTGATACAAAAGCATATTCACTCCCTTTGAAGAGTGTTTTTAATCGCGCAAAGTAAGGCTCGAATTGGGGTTTGTTTCTGGAGTGAACGATCTGCTCAAAAGCCTGATCAATTGCCTTTTCATCTATTGATTCCCCATTAGTCTCATACACTTCTATGATCTCTTGAGCGATCAGCTGTAGGTGAAAAGGGATCAGCCAGCCCATTTTTATCAAAGCATAATGGATAAGATCGTCCTTTAAAATCACTCCATCGGAGACAAGGAGTTTGCTCAAAAAATCCTGAGCATCAACCTCGGAAAGCGGGTTTACCTCAACAGTTCGCAAATCATTGACAGCCGTTAGCTCTGTTACTTTTTTCACCAAGGGATAAAGAGACATGGAACCGGTATAGATAAAATGGATTTTGTCGATGACATGCTTATTATGCCTAAGCTCCCTATTGCGCTGTATAAAATGCTGGGCAGCACCTTGTCCTTCTTTATTCAGAATATTTTGGATGGTTTGGGGGAATTCATCAATAAGAATGACCACATGGCCAAACTCCTCTTTGACATTTTCAAAAAGCTCCACCAAAATCTGATAGTAGTCCGTTTCGCCTTTTTCACGAATCTCCACATTATAGACAGTTTTCACCCGCCCTAGAATAGCCTCCAATCCATTTTTTATGGAATCATGCAGCTTACTTAGCTTCCCAATAGCCTCGCTTCTGATTAGCGCTTCAAAAATCACTTTGAAAAATTCATTTTCCGAATCAACCGATTCAGTAATAACATAGACAAAGTAGTACCCCTCTTTTGGGAATTCTTCGATATGTTTTAGAATCGATGTTTTTCCTACACGTCTGGGTGCTGAAAGGTAAATACTTGTTCCTTTTTCAAGGACACGATAAATCTTTCTTACCTCAGTTTCCCGTGGATAAAATGCTTCACCTCTTGCTGGATTTCCTAGGCTATTTTTCATTTAACAAAAATTATATTGTCAAAATATATGACAAAATTCTTATTGTCAAATATTTTAGCAAGATTTTTATTGTCAAAAAATCTCTACCTTATTTGAGCCCTCCTCTCTGAGCGTTAACAAATAACAGGGGTGACTGGTTGTAGCCCGCGACAATTGTCGGAATTAACTACACTCTACTATCCTTCCCAATTTGTTGTTGGAAAACAAGCTAAACTCTCAAATAATCCACCTGAATTAAGCCTTTCAATCCTGAATAGTTTCTTTCGCTATCATACAAATACTCATTAGCAATTTCTGACCTCCTACAGTAAGATTAGCCACAATTAAGCATTTGATAAGCCTAAAGTGCCATACGACTGCGCCCGTATTGACACTTTCACATCACCTTGCCCGCCAAATATCGCTGAACTTCGTAGATGTCTATGCTTTTGTTAAATCGCTTACTGACTGAAGGCATATTCTCGCTGGAAATCCAGATTTTGAGTTCGGCATCCAGATCAAAAGTCCCGGCAGTTTCGAGCGAAAACCGTGAAATGCTTTTGTAAGGCATAGACTTGTACTCCACTTTGCTTCCGGTCAAACCTTGAACATCTATCAGGATAAGCCGCTTATTGGTGAACATAAACGTATCGCGGATCAACTGAAACCCCATTTCGATCTTTTCGCCATCAGCAATGAGTCTCCCATACTTTTCTGAAAGTTTCTCAATAGAAACCTCACTTGAATTCCCTAAAATCTTACCTAATAAGCCCATACAAATTTGATTTATGATTATCTCTGTTCCTTTCCATTTGAAAAGTAGCGATAAATTGATTAAAAACTATAAGTATATCGGCAATTACAGCAGTAGCTCTATTTTCTTCGCTTTCTTGAGACACCTGCCCGTGGTAGTCAGGCAATACCTGCTACAACAAGGCAAGAAGAAGAGCCGAAACTACGAAGCCGGCAGATGACCAACAATTGCTATACAATCACAAACGTCCAATTATCGGCTATTTATGAATTACATTCTTGTCCTATCTACCTGCTGTTAATAAAGCAGATAACGTAAAAACCTGATACAGCCTCCAATTTATGGAGTGGATACTGAATAGTTGGATTAGTAAAGTTGATCGTAATCTAAGAGCGAGTCTAAGGATATCCCAAGACATTATGTACATCGAATTTTTTTGCCTCAGTGACTCAGCCAATACAAATAGCCTCATTGGTTTAACTGCTAGAATAAACTGTTTATCATATTTGCTCTGTGCGATGCTCAGTGAACTCGGTGTCTCTGTGTGGAAAAAATCTTTGAGACTTAAAAAACTCCTTATTTCACTAAATAAATGGTAGAACCAAAAAGTTTTTTGTGATTACCCGCTACTTTACCGGTAGGCAAAAAAGATAAGAAGAGACCGATGCAGGGGGAATATTATTATAAATAATTGACCTATAGATTTTTATACTTATTTTCGTAGTTTTTCACGTATTTTAGTGTAGGGAAAACGAACAGAAACTGGGCTTTGCGGACTACATAGTTCAGAAGCGAAAAATCAAACAGGAATTTTTCAATCAGATCAATCGACTAATTGATTAGCGCTCAGTTTCCAATATCATCAACTCACATTATCGAAAAGGCGAAAGCGCCGTAGGCCGCCCTTCCTATGAAGGAATCGTTCTTTTTAAGATGACTCTTCTTGCAAACCTGGTATGGTCTGAGCGACTACGAGGTCGAAGATCGGGTAAATGACAGCATTTCTTTTAGTCGTTTTGTGGTCATCAGTCTGGATAATTCCGTTCCTAACCACAGCGTGATTAGTCGTTTCAGGACTGAACTTACCAAAAAGGGGTGTATGAAAAGCTGTTCAAAGCAATGAACAAACAACTGGAGAAGCATAAAATTATCGTAAAGACCGGTGTAATTGTAGATGCCAGCATTATAGACACTCCCTTGAAGCCAAAAGGGAAAACCACCTATGAAATAGCGGTAGATCGGTCTGAGCAAGAAAGAACTCCGGAGGAGCAGGAAAACGAACAGCTGGCGCACATACTCATCAAAAAGGAACATCCCGGTGTGGACAGCGAAGCCAGATGGATAAATAAAAGCGGGGAAAACGCGGTATGGCTCCAAGAAACGCCATGTGACCGATACAGAAGGCTTGGTGCTCGGAGTGCTTACCACTCCGGCAAATGTGAATGAGGTAGCCAATCTGGAAGAAGTTCTGGCCACCGCAGATCTGCCCGAACACATCCATCTCTATAGAGACAAGGGCTACCGATCTGCCAAGAACGAAGAATTAATAAGGGGCAGAAAATTAAAAAGTAGAATCCTCCATAAAGCCAAAAAAGGACAACCCCTGACAGCGCGCAAAAAACTCAGGAACAGGCTGATCGATAAAACAAGATTTAAGGTAGAGCGGACATTTGGAGGCATAACCGGATGGTTTAATTCCACCGGTGCCAGATACAGGAGGATTCTAAAAATGCATACCCAGAATCTGATGGAGGGGATTGCCTACAACTTGTACAGGTCTCCGGGGATAGTTGCGTCCAAACCGATAATAATAGCAAAATAGAAGTAGAAAAAGACTCGAAAAGAGTCTTTTTCAAAGAGTTTGATTGTTTTTTACCAAGAAAAAACAAAAAATGAAGTAAAAAAAGCCGAAAATCGGACATCCTTTCCTGGACAGTTCTTTTGCAACGGTCTCTAAAGGATAAACCCCAATCATTAGAATTTATTACGAATCAAAAAAGCATGATAAATTCATGGGTCTCTCAGGCCAATGAAAATAATTATGTCGTCAATTCAGATGCTATTCATTTAAAATCAATATTTCTTATTTAAACCGTACCACTAATGCGACATAAAGTTTGTCATTTACTGACAAACGACAAAAAATACCCTGTACAGGGTATTTTTTTTTGAATTAAAATGGGTAGGTTGGCTTTCAGAAGCGAAACAAATGACAAACTGTACTATCAACTCTAAGATTGGAAAGCTTAAAAATAATGAGATATGAAAAAGGAGGCATTCTTTGCAGAACACCTCCTTTATTGGCTCAAAGATCTACTTCGCTGGATTCGAACCAGTCCTCCACCTACGTGAATGGTGCACTGTCCTGTTATGCGACTAAGCTCTTTGTAAAGCCAATATCTTACAATCCTAATTGATGTGGAAGTACATAAACGCTTATCTCAATGTTTCAAACCAATACTGGAGTTACGAAGTTACGAGTTTAATTGAAAAACCTTACGCTTATATCAATTAAAATTAATATATTTGAATCAAATCAACTTATCATGCTATCAACATTAACTAGGATTGGCAAACAATTACTTGATGGGAAGAACATCTGGGCGCAATTGACTTCCGAGCCTAAGGTCAATAAAGGTAAAACCAATTGGATTTGCCCTATACTTTTTGATTGTGAAAATGGAAATATTTCAATTTTAAAGGATAAAGTTTCCAGATATCAGCCAGATAATTCAAGTTTAAGATTTAGATATCTTAATACAGAGCTTTGGGGGCGTAGAGGTAAAAAGTGTGCATTGACTGTTGAACTTAAAAACTTTTCCATGCTTGAAGAAAGCCTCTTCGGTAAAGAAAAAGGGGATGTGGGCACCATGCTCCGTACAATTGAAGAGTTCCCAGTCTTTATATCAACACCTATTTACATTGGGCTGTCGGAAATTAATGAAAAATTAAATGAATGCAGAAACAAACTTGACCTATTTAGCATCAAGAAGGAGTTAAATTTCGGTAAGGATGACGAGGTAGTTCTTTTTTATTCTGTGATAATCTCAACCAAGATCAACAACGGCAAACCAAGTGAACTCATAAATCTACAGGGCTACGATGAATTCATTCTTGAAAAGTTTGGGCCTCCCGTGACCGGGGAGCCTGGCTTAAATTATCTATCAGGTAATTATGAATCAAACGTAATAGAGGCCAAGTTCCAAAGGGGGTACAACCCAAACGCTATATTTCAAACAACAACTTTAAATCACGCCCAAAACTTTAAGGATTTCAAAAAGAATTTTCAGATTTCAACAAAAGATACGGCAGCTTTTGACAAAGCAGGCAATTATATAATAAACAGGCTACAAACCCGAATTGCAGGAATTACCCATATTGTAATTCCAAGCTTTTTACACAAAGATCTTGACGATTTTGACATTGAAGAAACTGAACTCTTTTTAGATCGTTCTGACGAACTGTTGTTTAAATACAATAGCTTGGATGCTGATATTCAACGGGAGTTACCGGATGCGGGTCTTTTTTGGGTGAACTACATGGCCTTTGAGTCGGATGGTAATTCATTCAAGGTAATGAACCACATAAAGGATGTAAACAGTAAATACTTAAGCAAGGTAACAGAAACATTTGCCGCTACAGAAGGAGAATTCAGAAATTACATTGGAGGAAAATATCCTTTCAACTTCCAGACGGTTTATTATATGATTCCCGTTAGAGACGGGAATAAATCAAAAAATAATTCTGCCCTGCATCTCTTCAAGGATATTCTTGAGCAAAGAAAAGTGGAGTACGAAATGCTTTATAAAAATTTCACAATACTCTTAAAGTGCCATCGAAATGGTCAGTTTGATGACAGAGGATATCACCGTGCTTTTTCTAATATTAAAGAAATTGAATCATTTGATTACGCAGCGAAAGATGCTATTTTCAAATATATCGCACTTATAAATACTTTAATACTACTTAACCTTTTAAAAATGGACAACAATAAATACAGTGATTTAATCAGTATCCCAGAAAAGTACCCTCATCCAGAAGTGAACGAGTTTTTAACTTTGAAGAAATGCAGTCGTAACCAACTGGCATTGTTCTGTTTAGGAAGAGCTCTAAATGTTGTAGGCTATGCACAAGAACGCAAAAAACATACAACTAGACCCATTTTAAATAAGATAAATTTCAATGGTATGGAATGGGATGATATTAACAAATTGACTTCTGAAATTTGGGAAAAAAGCAATCAGTATCAAGTTGTTACTACAGCTAAAGGAAAACAATTTCAGGTAAGAAAAAAAATAGAAGAATGGCTAGATCTTTTTTCCAAATATGCACAGGAGGAAAATTGGAATTTCTCGAAGGAAGAAAACCTATTCTTTTTAATGGCAGGTTATGTTTTCCGCCCTTCAAATGGAGCACCAGATGACGATTCTACAATTAACAATTAAATTATTCAAAATATGTCTACAATTCAAAACAACTCCGATTTTCTTTTCATTTACGAAGCAATAAACTGTAATCCAAATGGTGATCCTGATCAGGAAAACAAGCCCCGCATGGATTATGACACACAAACAAACCTTGTTACAGATACTCGGCTAAAGCGCTATATCCGTGATTATTTTATGCAGGAAGGCATTGATGTATTTGTATCAATGGAGGAAGGCACCAAAGTAAACCCAGATCAAAAGTTGGAATTTGTGATAAACAGACTTTTAACTGATCATGAATTAATTAAAAATTATTTCGGGGGTCATGCGGAAATGAAAGAATCTTTTGAAAAAATAATAGCAGATAAAAAAAATGAAACAGGAGTGTTTAAATCACTACAAGCCACTAAAAACAAAAAGTTAAATAACTTTATTTTAGATAAAATAGTAAAAGAAACGTACCTGGATATACGTCTTTTCGGAAGTGCCTTTGCTGTGGGTGGATTTACAAAAGCCTATACAGGACCGGTGCAAATTAATTGGGGCTATTCTTTAAACAAGGTTTACCAAATTGATTCCAATTCCATTGTAACAATCATGAATGATGACAGCAGTACATTTGGAAAGGATTACCGGGTACACTATAGTCTTCTTTCATTTCATGGAGTTGTAAACAAATATGCAGCTAAAACAACCGGGCTTACTGGTGATGATATGGAGAAATTCCGAGATGGTATTTGGAACGCTATTCCATCATTGCCAACCCGCTCCAAACTTAACCAATACCCAAAATTGTATCTTGAAATTATTTATAATGAAGGATATCACAACGGACATTTTGGCGACCTTAGAAACCATGTGAAATGTCAGGCTAATACGGAAACAGGAGATTTTAAAAAAGTAAGAAACTATAACAATCTAAATGTTGATTTTTCAGTGTTGGAAAAACTGATCGAAGATAATAGAGGCAGCGTTATAAAAGACGTAATTGTAAAAACTGCGGAAGGAATCTCCTTTAAAGCTTAATCTTATGGAAATTCTTTCATTAGATATTGAAGGGAAGTTTGCACATTTCAGAAAATTTCATGGCAATAATACAGCCATGAGTTATTCCATTCCGCCACGCACCACCATCATAGGTATGTTGGCGTCCATTTTAGGAGAATCTAAAGACTCTTACTATGAAAGCTTTCGGCATAAAGATTTAAAAATCGGAATCAGAGTTTTATCGGATTTAAAGAAAACCTTTCACCGATTAAATTATCTGAAAATAACCGGTTCTGGTGATTTTGGTGGAAAAAACGGACGAATTCAAACTCCCTTTGAAGTGGTAACTGCCCATGATTTACAATTGGGAATGGTAAAATACCGTTTTTATATTTCTCCTGGGGAAGATTCAGAAGTATATGAACGCCTAAAAAAGGCATTGACCGATGGGGAAAGACAATTCAATTTAAGCTTAGGAATTGCAGGATTTTCTGCATTCATTTCGAAATTTGAGATAAAAGAAGCTATCGAACATACAGGAGAATCTCAATGGATATTTATACACTCTGCTTGCAACAGCGATAATGTCAGTGAAATTGATTTTCCTAGTGATGTAGAATTTCGGTTCAATCATATTGAAGAAGAATTATTACCTGCTGATTTTATAGGAGGGGAAAAAGGCAGAGAAGTATACCGCATGAACCGAGTCCTGTTTGCTACAAAAAACTTCCCAATACAGGTTATCTTAAGTGGGAATTACTTTCAATTGGGTTCTGAAGAGTTAATCGAAAACATTCAATTTTTGGAATATGCCGGTGTTTTCGCATAGCAAACTGAACGAAGGTAAAAGGGAAGGGAGTAAATTACTCATAGCTCATTTGAGCGGTGTTCATGATAAAGCATTATCTCATTTCTCAAGTAAAGTCGTATTTGAGAAATATGATAATGTAAACCAACTACTAAGTGTTGTTTGCTGGCTTCATGATCTTGGGAAATACACTTCCTACTTTCAAACTTATCTTTTGGAACCGGAAAAAGGGGATCAACAGCTAAAGGCACATTCCAATCTTGGTGCACATACCGCTTTTCAATATTTCTCTGAAAATCCTGAGAAAGCGCTACTTGCGTTTTTTCTCATCAAAATGCATCATAGTAATTTGATGAATATTGATTTAGTTTTGTTTCCTGATAATACTTCTGTAAGGATCCACGAACCCGGAATTTTTCAAAAACAGAAGAAGGCTTTGGGAAGCTTGAAAGAGTTAGAAGACAAACTTGAAGGTTTTAACGAATCTCAAATTGAATTGACCACACCAAAAGAGTTACATAATCTATACAAAAAGTACCTAAAGAAACAGGCTACTAATGAACGCTATTTTACAACAAATTACCTCTTCTCACTTCTTATTGAAGCTGATAAATTAGATGCTTCAGATACATCTCCTTATTCACCAGAAGGTTTGCCTTCCAACGCTGTAGATGATCGATTTGGAACGCCAGCGTATCCGGATTTAGTCTTGCAAAAAATGTCTCAGAATGAATTGCGGAATTATGTTCGATCAGAAGTAGTAAATACTATAGAAAGAGATGATATTTTGGATAAAAGGATTTTTACCCTTGCCGCACCCACAGGTATTGGTAAGACTATGACTTCACTTGATTTTGTACTGAAATTGCGAGCAAAAATTGCAGAAAAGGAAAATCATCTGCCACAGATTATTTACGGTTTACCCTTTATCAACATCATTGAGCAATCAATAATCGAATACGAAAAAACATTGGGTGAGGGGAAAGTAATAGGACATTACCAGTATGCAGATATTTTTGGAAAAGACCACCAAGGAAGAAATGAGATTTCGGATGAAGAGACTTCATATTCCCAAAAACAAATGGCTTGGGATACTTGGCAAAAGGATGTGATCATCACTTCTTTTGTGCAACTATTTGAAACGCTGATAGGTAATAGGAATAAGCTGCTTAAAAAATTCAGGCACTTTGCAGATTCGATTATTATTTTAGATGAAGTACAAACACTGGCCATTGAAAAACTACCGGTAATAGGGGCTGCTCTGTTCTATGCTGCAAAATTTCTAAACACGCGAATCCTGATTATGACGGCTACTCAACCTAAAATATTTGAATTAATGGTAAGGGAATTGAACGTCGAAGTAGATGCCAAAGAGCTTACTCCTTTTAATCTTTTGGAGAATGACGACGCCGTATTTAACTGTTTTAACAGAACCAAAATAATCCCTTTAATCTCTGAGAAAGTTGATAAAGAAGCTTTCTTACAACTTTTTAACGAGCACTGGTCGTCTGAAAAAAGTTGCCTTATTGTAGTTAATAAGGTTAGTCGCTCTATTGAAATATTTGAAGAATTACAACATTATTTAGAAGCTTATGAGGGCGTGGAGCTGTTTTATCTATCTACAAATATTACCCCTGTAGAAAGACAATTAAGAATAAAGCAAATAAGGAAATCCTTAAAAGAAAAGACCTGCATACTTGTTTCTACCCAAGTAGTGGAGGCAGGAGTTGACTTGGATTTTGATATGGGATTTCGCGATTTGGGTCCAATCGATTCTCTAGTACAAGTTGCTGGTAGAATAAACCGGGAAAATTCTAGAGAAAGAAAAGGTTCTCCTTTGTTTGTAATTGATTTTGGCGATTGTCAAAAGATATATGGCGTAGCCACAGATATTAAATCCAGGCAAGCTTTGGCTGCTCAGGAAATTGAAGAGAAAGATTACAAGCAAATGGTTGAGACCTACTTCGATGAAGTTGCTGGTAATAATATGGCTGACTTTAGTTTTTCTAGAGAAATATTCGGGGCCATGCAGAATTTGAAATATGAATTCCCTTCTTCATCTCCTAAAAAGCATAAGACAGTTTCAGATTTTAAGATAATTGAAGAAAGCCAAAACGGTATAAGTGTATTTGTTGAGTCTCCAAATGATAGAGAATCCACAGAATGTCGAAAGGCATATCAATCATTACTCTTGGGGAAAATGAATAAAGCTGATTTTGATAAAGATTTCAAGAGGAGCTTTAATCAACGTATTATAGCAGTACCCAATTACTTGAATAGAGCTCAAGAGCTGACAAGAGACAAGCATATATCAGAGAACATTTTATGGATCCAACAAAATGATTTTGAGTACTATTATGATGAATTCACGGGATTCAAACGTAATCAAAAAACTGAAAATCAAGCATTTTCATTTTAGGAAAAGATGATAAAAACAGCTCAAACTAGGACCCCAATCACACGCATCCAATTCCCCGAAATTAAATTACTGACCCGGGATGCTCATAAACTACGCGGCTACTTTGGCAATTTGTTTAAAGAGCATTCTCCCCTGCTGCATAACCATTATGAGGATGGAAGCTTACGATACCGCTATCCTGCCGTTCAATACAAAGTATTGGCTGGCATCCCTACTCTTATAGGTATTGGTGAGGGAGCTTCTTTGTTGCCCAAGCTCTTCCTAAAAATCAAAGAACTGGAACTGGACGGACACACCTACCCTATCCTCAGCAAAAACATAAAGCATAGCCAAGAACCACTTGGATTTTCTGAAGAACTTCAGACTTATCGTTTTGAAACATTATGGATGGCACTAAATCAGGAAAATCATCGTACCTACTTGAAACTAAATAATGAGGCGGAAAAGAAAAAAATGCTCAACAGCATACTCGTCGGGCATGTGCTGAGTCTGTTTAAGAACATGGAGATAATACTGGAGACTGATCAACGGTTGATGGCGATGACGCAGTTGCAGGAAAAACCAACCCAGTTCAAGGACAATACCATGGTCGCATTTATCGGAGAATTTGTCATCAATGCCCATATTCCAGATGGACTGGGACTTGGCAAATCAGTTTCCAGGGGATTTGGTACGGTGAAGAATACATAGGCTATGCAGATCTTTATCAACACCTATGGTACCTACCTTCATGTCAAAGATGATATGTTTGAGATCAAAGTAAAAGAGGATAAAACCAAGCCTGCCAAGGTAAATCATATTGCGGCACATAAAGTCACCTCCTTTATTCTGTCCAAAGGATCTGCGATTACCACTGATGCCATCGCTTTGGCCCTTCGACATAACATTGATATCGTGGTGGTGGAGAAAGACGGCCATCCAATGGGAAGATTTTGGCATAGCAAATTGGGAAGCACTACCAAGATCCGTAAGCGTCAACTCCAGGTATGTATGGACCAGGAAGGTCTGCGATATGTCAAGAGTTGGCTAGTAGCAAAGCTTGAAAATCAGGCATATTTTATAAATGATCTAAAAAAGAATCGGCCTGCTCTTCAGGAAAAACTAGAACAACGAGTTGCCTCAATCCTAGAGCTGCGGACCAAAATAGCACAAGTAGAAGGCAGTTCTGTAAATGAAGTGGCGGATAGTATCAGAGGATGGGAAGGATCGGCTGGAAGGCATTATTTTGAATCGCTATCTCTGTGTATTCCTGATACATTTTCATTTAAAGGCAGGAGTTTCCGCCCAGCAAAAGATCCATTCAATGCCATGCTAAACTATGCCTATGGTATACTCTACAGTCGTGTGGAACGTGGGTTGATGCTTGCGGGACTTGACCCGTATGTAGGCTTTATGCATAGGGACGACTACAATACCAAAAGTCTCGTATTTGATTACATAGAATCCTATCGCATCCATGCTGAGCGCTTTGTCTTTCGATTATTCACAGGAAAAAAGATTAATAAGGCATTTTTCGATGAATTTAATGGAGCCATTTCTCTCAATGCTGAGGGAAAGGCCTTTTTTGTGAGTCCATATCTGGAATACTTAGACAGTGAAAAAATCCGGTATGCTGGGAGAAATCAGACACGCATGAATGCACTACAAATGGAAGCACACAAATTTGCAAATATGCTAATTGAAAAAAGTGATGAAAATTAAGCTGGTATGATTGTCTGGGTATTGTATGATATAAAAAATGACAAGGCAAGAACTAAGGTTTCTAAAATCTGCAAGCATTCAGGTCTTTATCGCGTGCAGTACTCCTGCTTTTTGGGAACTTTAAATAAAAATGGGAAAGACAGCCTGCAACTGGAAATTGAATCCTTGCTAGACGATGCTGTTGATAAGGTGTACATTTTCAATATGAGCAAGGATGAGTTAAAAAGTTGCGCTATGCTGGGACAGGCATTTGATGAAAAATTGATCAGTGATGAAGTAAGATCCTTATTTTTCTGATGTATAGCTTCTATCCTTCCCAAGTTATAGAGTATTTGTACTGTGCACGATTCACATATTTTGAATATGTTTTGAGAATCCCCCAGTTT
>Ga0136559_1000078_pt1 | contig 31919 bp, 25 predicted proteins | sample AntRauMeHopE1496_FD_104633 | JGI IMG/M metagenome (GOLD analysis project Ga0136559, IMG submission 104633) | Saline lake microbial communities from Rauer Islands, Antarctica - Metagenome Hop E1 #496 | ecosystem: Environmental > Aquatic > Non-marine Saline and Alkaline > Saline | place... | reverse complement strand
TCTTCCTCCACTTTGGCCCAGTCGGGTGCTTTCCACATCTGTGAAGGATCCATCAATGCAGTGACAATTGGAACGGAAACCGGTTCCACTTCTACTGAAATACCCGACGGTGCTGCGGGACTAATTCCGGTATAAGAAAGATAAACTACAAAACCAATAACTCCCACCAGCACAGCGGCAAGGGCCAAAAGGCCCACCATAAGTGTAATGAGAGATAGAAAAGGCTTTCCTAAAATTTTCATGTCAGCTACTTTTTACAAAAATGACAAATGATAAGGCATAAAAGTGGTGACACTTATCACATCAATTGAAAATTAGGTAAAACTATAGGCTAATGCAATTTAGACTAGCAACTCTGCCAGAAATACAGACTTTTCCCCGACTTTCCCCAGGACAAAAATCCTATGATCGCCTCTCCAAAGCTCAACTTGAACCATCTCTCCAAGGTGACATTCTGCCAAGTAGTTGATCGACAGATTTATAAAATCAATTCCAGATACCTTGAGTACATCCTCTATCCATCGAATGTAGCTTGTGTTATTTACATGATTATTCAGATCCAAATCAGAATATCTGACTTGAATTTGAGTTACAGACTCAAGCGTTCCTTTAAGTCGAATCCGCTCGGGCTGCCAATCTGGTCGTAGCGTTGGATCAAATAGTCCTTTAGGTAAAACTGACTCAGGACGACATAATCTTTTTGTCTCCATATTTAATAAAACCCAAGATGACATCGCCTCAGCCAAAGAATTGCCCTGTAGATCAGTCACCATGAACTCCCGAAAGGCCAAAAGCTTATCTACACCTCTTCCGGCTGTGTACACTCGGATCGCATCGCCCCAGGTTGGAAGTTGCTTTCCTTTGATGTCAAATCGTGAGAGAACCCAGCTGAGATTTTCTTCCAGCAGATTTTTACCAAAATCTGCTGAGTCAGCATGTCGCCAGGCAATCTCCTGAAAGAAATCTGCCAGCGAACTCAACCTCAATTTCCCATTAGGATGCACCTGAAACGAACCCACTTCGAATTCTTTGCTAAACTGAAAAGTAGACGGATCTGGCATACCTAAGGTTGTGTTGGGATAAGAAAAACCTGCTTTCGGATACTGGAAAGTAGTAAAATTCCCAAACCATTCAGCGCAATAAGAGCGAATGAGATCTTGAGACTAAATAAATCAGCGATAAAACCTATCAAGGGTGGGCCAATCAAAAAACCAAAAAATGAAACTGTAGAAACCAATGCTAAGGCTACACTGGGCGAGTAAAGCTTGGACCGACCAGCGATGCTGTAAGAAACGGGAATCAAGGAAGCAACTCCAAAACCTACAAACAAGAAGCCAATGGTGGCCATCAAAATTGTAGGCCATATCACAGACAACATCAAACCTATAGAAATCAACAATCCACTTACTTGAATGACAGCAACTTTCCCAAAACGATGGGTAACTTTATCCGTCATAAAGCGTCCTGCAGCCATTGAACCCATAAAAACAACGTAGCCGAGTGCAATCAATGAAGGATCGGCTTGGACCACCTTTTTGAAATAAACTCCACTCCAATCAAACATACAGCCCTCAGCCATCATAGCTAAAAAAGCAATCAGACTGATGCGAAGCAAAAGATCATCCGGTCGCCTGAGAACCATGCCTCCGCCTTCGGAAGCTTTTTCTTCTCTGACTATAAATCTTTGCGCAGAAAGCACAATTGCAATCGAGATCAACATCACTATTCCATAATGAAACGAAGGAGAAACTCCAAAAAAAATCATCCCAGCTCCTAGTCCAGCACCTGTAAATCCTGCCATAGACCATAATCCATGAAACGAAGCAAGAATACTTTTGCCCATCTGATCTTCCAAATCTAAGGCTTGAGTATTCAATGAAATATTCATGATATTCCCCAACATCCCATATAGGATTAAAACAGGAATAATCGCCCAAGTCGTAGGACTCAGCCCGATCAAAGGAAGTGTCATCGCATAAGCAAAGCTTCCAAACATAATTACTCTTCTACTCCCATACTGGTGGACAGACCAGCCGGCAATAGGCAAGCCGATCAAAGAACCTAATGGCAAGAAAAGCAGCAAAGTACCCAACTGCCCTTCGGAGAGCTGAAATTTAGCTTGAATATCAGGGATTCGAGCGGCCCAACTTGAGAAGCAAAGGCCAACAAAAAAAAACATGCTTCCCAGCGCAAATCTTCTTTTGGAAAGTAGATTCATAAATCAAAATAGGTCTAAAGGCGACCAAAAGTAAAGAAGTTTGATCCAAAATCCCGAATTGGTTTTTGCAAGAAATAGGAAACTATTTTATTTCAATTGAGTTTTGTCTGAAATTGAATCAAATGGAATTTGTAATCGTCGGAGTCATCATTGCCTCGATAATTGTGCTAATCAGAATTATAATCAAAAAAGTTTTCAGCTGAAAAAGCCATTTCCTTGTATAAGAAAATGGCTTTTTTATTTTTTTATTTTTTAGTTTGGTAGCCTATCAGCAAACTTTCCATACACCCATGTCCCGGCTATGGCTGCGAGCAGTGTGATGATAATCACTGTAAAACCGCTTCCAATCTGTGCAAATAATGGACCCGGACAAGCTCCAGTCAAAGCCCAGCCCAATCCGAAGATAAATCCACCATAGATCTGTCCTTTCTTGAAAACCTTGGTAGGAATAGTGATTAGTTCACCAGCTACAGACTTTATTCCAAATCGCTTGATAAGTTGAATGGAAATTATCCCAGTCACAATTGCTGATCCGATCACTCCATACATGTGAAAGGATGTCATTCGGAACATCTCCTGGATTCGAAACCAAGAAATAATTTCAGCCTTTACAAACACTATTCCGAAGAGAACCCCCAAAATCAAATATTTCAAAAGGGCTAAACCTCTTTCTGATTTATCCTGTGCATTAGGTGCATCACAGACGAACTCTTCTATTTCTTTTTCTGCTACTTTCATTTTCGTTGATTTAAAATCCCACTAATTTCATAAGCGGCTCCATGATCACATGAGTCATCAGAAATCCACCTAACATAAAGAAGATCGTGGCTACTAAAGATGGCCACTGTAAAGCACTGATTCCCATGATCGCATGACCTGATGTACATCCTCCCGCATATCGAGTCCCAAAACCAACCAAAAACCCACCAAATACAAAGAATAATAAGCCTTTTGCAGTGAATACATTTTCCCACGAGAAAATATCAGCAGGCATCAAGCCGGAAAAGTCAGTGATGCCCAGGGCCGCAAGTTCTTGCTGGGTGTCAGCTGCAATTACAATCTCGTTGGGATCGGAAATAAAGGTAGTGGCAACAAAACCTCCAATTAATATCCCTAATACGAAAATAAGATTCCAGGTTTCCTTCTTCCAATTGTAATTGAAAAATGGAATCCCTGCGGGTATGCAAATTGCGCAGACATGTCTAAGCGAAGAGGATATCCCAAAGGATTTATTTCCTATAATCAATAAGGCCGGCACGGTCAAGCCAATCATTGGTCCGGCGACATACCAAGGCCAAGGCTGGGAAAGCCATTCAATAAATGTATTCATATGATAAGTTAATTAGGGCGGCTGAAAATATTGATGGCAGGTTTTCTAGACCTGCCATCTGGGTGATTTTCAACTTTTAAATGTTATTTAAAGCAAAGTAGTTGGACATACATACTCCGAAACCTCAAATTGCTCTGATTCTTTAATTGCTTTGAAGCCTCCATCCACATCAATAAGATTGTCATAGCCTCGTGCTCTCAAGATGGAGTTGAATACCATCGAACGATATCCACCTGCACAATGCACATAGTAGGTTTTGTCCCTGTCCACTTTTAGCATGCTTTCATTAATGTAGTCAAGTGGCGCATTTTCTGCGTTTAGGACATGCTCAGATAGGAATTCGGAGTTCTTGCGAACATCCAAAATATTGATTCCCTCAGAGTTCGATTTGATCTCGGCTAATTCTTCTACTGATATGGATTTGATCTGATCGATTTCTTGACTGGAATTCTTCCAAGAAGCAAATCCTCCTTTCAAATAACCCAATGAAAAATCGTACCCCACTCGTGCCAATCTGGTAACAACTTCTTCTTCTCTACCTGGCTCTGCGACTATGAGTATTTCCTGCTTCAAATCAGGAATCATCGCACCAACCCATACTGCGAAACTTCCGTCGATTCCGATATTAATTGAATTGGGCACAAAGCCTTTTGCAAAAGTCTGCGGATCACGTGTATCCAAAATCAAAGCGCCAGTTTCGTTTGCTGCAACTTCAAATTCTAATGGGGAAAGTGCTCGGGCTCCTCGTTCCATGACTTTGTCAATGCTATCGTAGCCTTGAATATTCATCATTACGTTTTGAGGAAAATAGGCAGGTGGTGGAGTCAATCCAGTAATCAATTCCTTGATGAAATCAGCTTTGCTCATGTCCTGAAGCGCATAGTTGGTTTTCTTTTGATTACCAAGCGTATCAGAAGTTTCCTTACTCATATTTTTACCACAGGCAGAACCTGCTCCATGCGCTGGATAGACGATTAGATCATCCGGAAGCGGCATGATTTTATTGTGAAGCGAATCATAAAGATGCCCTGCAAGTATGTCTTGAGTCAGCTCCGCAATTACTTTTTGTGCCAAATCAGGGCGTCCCACATCTCCTATAAATAAGGTGTCTCCTGTAAAAATCGCTTCAGGCTTGCCTTCCTCGTTGTAAAGCAAGTAGCAAGAACTCTCCATCGTATGACCAGGCGTATGGATCACTTTGATTTTGGCTTTTCCAATATGGAATTCCTGCCCATCCTCAGCCACAATAGCCTCAAATCCCATTTTCATGGTAGTCGGTCCATATACAATGTCTGCTCCTGTTTTAGCAGCTAGATCTTGATGACCGGAGACAAAATCTGCATGAAAGTGTGTTTCAAAAACATACTTGATCTTTGCATTCCTTCGCTCTGCCTTTTCGATGTATGGCTGCACTTCTCTAAGCGGATCGATTACCGCTGCTTCCCCATCCGACTCTATATAATATGCTCCCTGAGCAAGGCAACCGGTGTAAATTTGTTCGATTTTCATATTTTTAGTTATTATTTTCTTTAAGATTATTCAAAAGTACAATCCCATGCGATAAAGCTAAATGACTTTTGTCACATTGGATTTAGGCGTTGGCCGCAATACTAGATTCCAACGTTTTGATCAATTGATGCACAGGGACTACTCCTGATTCCCGCCAGAGAACTTTTCCTTTTTGAAATAAAATCAAAGTAGGAACGCCCCTTACTTGAAATTTGCTGGCAGCGAGTTGGTTTCGATCTACATCTACTTTTACGATTTTGACCTTTCCCCCAAGCTGTTTGGCAGTATCCTCCAAGATAGGCAGCATCATTTTACATGGTCCGCACCAAGTGGCAAAGAAATCAACCAATACCGGTGTATCTCCATCAATGAGTTCTTGAAATGTTTTTGGTTTTGTGGTCATAGCTTCCAAATTTAAATTCTTAACAAAAGTAGCTTGAGAATCAGTTCAAGTCAGTAATTTTTATCACACTTGGGAATTTATGCAAAAGGGAGATTGGAAATAAAATGGATAGTGATGGTGAGTTATCCTCTGGATTGGTAATACAATAGCTATCACAAACACTGCATGATAAAATCCGATAAGTCCAGCTTCTTGAACCGGTCTATTCTTTCTTATCTGATTTGTCTTTTCTGCGAAATCCATAAAGCCTTTACCGATCATATATCTTCTGAAAAAAGGATTGCCACTGATCTGAAGTTTTAAAAAGTGCTAAAATTCCCTGAGTTGGCAATTATTTTTTTATTTTCGCCCGTCTAATTCGTTTTATTAATGCTCAATTTCAAGCAAATCAATATCGTGACCGGCTGGCTGGTCTTCGCAGTAGCCTCTCTGGTATATATTCTGACCGTCGAGCCGACAGCCAGTTTTTGGGATCCGGGCGAGTTTATTGCCGTATCATACAAGCTTCAAGTACCCCATCCTCCGGGAGCTCCGTTCTTTCTTTTGGTGTATCGCATGTTTAGCTTTCTTGCTATGGGTGATCCACTTGAGATCGCCTACTGGATGAATGTGGGAAGTGCAGTTTTTTCCGGTTTTACCATTCTGTTTTTATTTTGGTCTATTACTCTTTTTGGGAGAAGACTTTTCAAAATCGAAGAAGGACAGGAAAGCAAAGGTCAAGCCATTTCTTTGATCGGTGCAGGACTCGTAGGATCACTTGTTTACACTTTCACCGATAGCTTTTGGTTTTCGGCAGTGGAAGCAGAAGTATATGCCATGTCTTCGTTCTTTACGGCAATTGTGATTTGGGCATTCTTGAAATGGGATGTCATCAAAGATCCTCGCGAAGAGAATAAGTGGATGATCTTCATCGCCTACCTCGTCGGACTTTCTATCGGTGTTCACTTGCTCAACTTGGTGACATTGCCGGCTTTGGCACTGATCTATTATTTCAAAAAATACGAGAACCCAAGTATTAAAGGAGCTTTCATTGCCATGTTCTTAGGTGGTGTTGCCCTGATTATCATCAATAATCTTATTATTCCAGGATTACCGAGCTTAGCCGGATCGATGGAGATTTTCTTTGTCAACAGTCTAGGCTTGCCGTTCGGATCTGGAATCGTCGTATTTATTGGGTTATTCCTTGGAGCAGTTTATTATGCCTATCGCTATTCGCGAAAAAAGGAATTGGCAATTCTCAACACTGCACTCCTTTCACTGATATTCATTCTGATCGGTTATTCTTCCTATGCATTGATCGTAATCAGAGCTAATCAGGATCCGATTATCAATGAAAATGCTCCAAAGGATATCATCAGCTATGTATCCTATCTGAAGCGTGAGCAATACGGCTATCGACCGCTACTTCACGGTCAGTATTTCACAGCGAAACTGGTGGATCAGGTGGAAGGTGATCCTGTTTATATGAAGGGAAAAGACAAATATGAGATCGTGGATTATGGCTTGGTTAATACCTACGACCCTACCAAAACCACAATTCTTCCACGAATCTATTCCACCCAAGAAAGTCATAAGCGGATCTATCAGCAAAAGCTTGGCTTGCGAGATGGTCAAGATCCCACTTTCGGAGACAACATTTACTTTATGTTTTCCCATCAGTTGGGTCACATGTACTGGAGGTATTTCATGTGGAATTTTTCAGGACGAGAATCCGACTTCTCCGATGCGCCATGGATTGGAATTACCGATGCATTATCCACAGACTTTCCAGAATACATTACCGATAACAAGGGGCATAACAATTACCTGATGCTACCGCTCTTGTTGGGAATTGTCGGGCTGTTCTTTCAAGCCAAAGTGGATCCGAAGTCTTTCTATGTGAATCTGATGCTTTTCCTCATGATGGGCGTCGTACTGGTACTCTATCTGAATTCACCTCCGGTAGAGCCTCGGGAGCGAGATTACATCTATGTAGGTAGCTTTTATGCTTTTTCCATCTGGATCGGAATGGGCGTACTGGCCTTAGCCCACCTCATTGGCAAAGCCACGAAAAATCTTGCCACAGCCGGAATCGTAGCTACATTACTTACACTACCTGTAGTCGGTCTCATGGCAGCAGAAAACTGGAATGATCACAATCGAAAAGGCCGTTATTTCTCAGTTGATTCTGCCCGTAACTTCTTGGCCTCCTGCGCTCCAAATGCTATACTTTTCACTGGCGGAGATAATGACACCTTCCCGCTCTGGTATGTGCAGGAAGTGGAAGGCTTTCGTACGGATGTCCGAGTGATTGTGTTGAGTTACTTTGACACAGATTGGTATGTGGAGCAGATGACCAAGCAGGCAGATGAATCAGCACCGTTACCATTTAGTCTTAGTCCTGAGCGCTATCAAAAAGGAACCAACGATGTCCTATATGTAACCGAACGGGAAGGCCTAAATGCAATCTCCGTCAGAGAATATCTAAAACTTCTCAATAGTGGTTCTCCGCTCTTAAAAATGGAGACTGGCGGAAAGAGCGTGGTGAATATGGTTCCTTCCCGAAATCTGATTTTGGATGTTGATAGCTCCGCTGTTGCTAACAAAAATATTATTCCTGAGGAATTTGTACCGCTTTTTGCTCCGCAAATGAATCTTCAACTCAAAGGTCAATATGTCACCAAAGGCACCTTGATGCTACTGGATTTGATTGCTTCCAATAACTGGGAACGCCCCATCTACTTCAATAATACTTCCCTTGCGACCATCGGAATCAATATCGATGAGCATGTGGTCATGGAAGGCTTGACGTATCGACTGCTTCCGGTCAGAAAGCCGGAATACATCCGTGAGGAGCTCGTGAATGCCGATTTAGCATTTACGAATTACATGGAAAATTTCGCCTTCAGAGGAATGAATAATCCGGACGCTTACCTCGACGAGGAATATAGAAGATTTGCATCCAATCATCGAAGTGCATTGAACAGCATCGTAATTGCGCTGTTGGATCAGGATAAAATGGAAAAAGCCGCAACACTACTAAACTACGGTTTGGAAGTAATGCCACACAAAGCTATTCCATATGACCTATCCAGCGGGCAGTCTGTGCCACTGTTCTTTGAAGTCGGAGAAGATGAGAAAGCGATGGATATCATTAACGAAATATCCCAAAAGTCACTCGATATGATTGAGTTTTACACGGCTCAAAATCGTGAATATGACCGGGAAATGATGATTTCAATAGAGATGATCCGTTACTTTATTCCTTTGCTCGAGGAGCGAGGCTATCAGGAAAAAGCACAGGAACTGAAACTTCGAATGAGTAGTCTTCTGGGAGAGGATGAATCTGGAGGAAGTATCTTGCAAAGAAAATAATCCCCTCTTCATCCAAAAAAAAAAGCAGACCCAATTTCTTGAGTTTGCTTTTTTTTGTTTTCTGAATAAATCACAATTGGAGTAAAATTGCTTTATGGATAAATCGATTTTTATATATATTTGCTTTATCTATAACGCAAAATGGAAAAACTCTTTCTTAAATCTTCGCTCCTTATCCGATCGCAATCAACTGATTTCAAAAGATTCCTTTTCAAAAAAATTGATTGGATTGATCGATTGATCGGCATTTTGGGCGCCAGAGGAACTGGAAAAACGACACTTTTACTTCAGCAAGCAGCGCAACTAGTCAAGGCCGATAAGCCACGTGCTATCCTTTATGTATCCCTAGATGATATCTATTTTTCTGAAAACTCAGTGGTCAATCTTGCTGAAGAATTTGAAAAGATGGGAGGGGAAATCCTGATTTTAGATGAAGTACACAAGTATCCGAATTGGGCAAGGGAAGTTAAAAACATATATGACTTTCAGCGAAATCTAAAAATAATATTCACTGGCTCCTCTATCATCGACCTTATCAGAGAAAATGTGGACTTATCTCGAAGGGCAGTGTTTTACAACTTGCCGGGATTATCATTTCGGGAATATTTAAAAATTGAGTCAATTGGGGATTTTGAGCCGATAACGCTCAATAACCTACTAAGCAACCATGAGTCCATCGCAGCTGATCTTTCTGATAGATTTAAGCCATTAGCTCATTTACCAAATTACATCAAAGGTGGCTATTACCCATTTTTCAAAGAGAATCCGAACACCTATTTTATTCGAATTGAGCAAGTCTTAAAATTGGTTTTGGAATTCGATCTTCAATTTATCAAAGGAATTGATTCTCAGAATATTCGCAAGCTGTATCAACTGCTCTACGTACTATCTCAAAGCGTTCCTTTCATTCCAAATATCTCTAAGCTGAGCGAAAAAATAGGGATAACACGAAATACATTGCTATTGTATCTCGACTATTTGGAAAAAGCCAAAATCATCAATTCGCTGCAAGCTTCGGGTAAATCAAAAAGTATCCTTCAAAAACCGGATAAAATCTATCTTGAAAACACGAATCTGGGTCATGCGATCTCAAAGCAGGAAATCAATCTGGGAAACGAGCGAGAAACTTTTTTTCTCAACCAACTGAAAAATTCCAACCATCATGTAAATCTTCCAAAATTCGGTGACTTTCTCATTGACGAGACTTTTCTCTTCGAAATAGGTGGATCAAAGAAATCAGCCGCACAACTCAACAATCAACCAAATTCATTCGTAGCAGCTGACGGAATCGAGGTTGGATTTGGAAATAAAATTCCGATTTGGCTTTTTGGATTTTTGTATTGAGGGTTTTATGCTCACAAACCAACTCAATAGTAAAAACCAATTTTCTAAGAATTCTAGCGGGTCACCACCTAGTCACATTAGCACTTACCATCTTTCTACATGACTTGTATGGTAAAAATCATAAAAAATCACTTTCTGTTGAGTAAAATCATCTGTCGCAAAAGATGGCAGACTAGCAAATCTGTCATCCGTCAGGCAGTTATAGGTTAACCTGATTTAATCAACTACCCATTAGCTATATACACAACTGAAAACTGGCTTTATCCCGTCCTTTTCAGTATAGCTAGATTTTGAAGAGTATCGAAAAGTTCAGCAATTTCAATACATTCGTTTTTCTCATCAACCGAATATATTAATTTATCGTCTCTAGAAACCAAATAGCGATATTGAGTTTTTCTTTCTTTAGGCAACTGTTCTTGGTGTCCGATAAAAGATGCTTTTATCAATTTTTCTGATTCCTGAACAATTTTAGTAGCAACTCTTGAACATGCGTGCTTTTCGTAATATTCATAGATTTCGTCAAATTGAACTTCGAAAAAGGTCGATCAATTAATTTTAAAAGCCATTATTCGTACTTGACAAATACTTCGGAACTGGTTTAAATCGATTATTTGCGAGATCAGATTCCGACTGATCAATTTGTTATTTCAATTCCTCTACCGTCATTGGCTCAGATACTTTTTCATCAAAGTATTAATTTCCTTTGACAATAACTTTTCTAGACGTGAAATGACTTCTCTCACTTTTAACTTTAAAAATTCTCGGACAAATTCTATTTTTTGCTCTTCTATAGTCATTTCGATTTACTATTAATCATTCTTACGAAATCATAAAATTCAGTCAACATTTTTATTGATTCCTCGAATTTTCAGTTTGTTGCCAACTCAAATCTATCAGCCATTAATTCTTGACTTCTAGGTTAGAAATGCCAAATATTTGACGCTAACGTATAACCATCAAAGACTCAATTCTTGATTTTTTCACTACAATCAGAACGCTCCGCTGTTGCTTTGGTCTTGGCTCTGAATACTGGATCCAGAATTATTACTTTTTCCCAAGCACATAAAACAAATCCAAGCCTTTTGCAGGATCATCGACGACCAAATAATCTTCATGAGAGATGTCCACTACGCTTTTGCCTTGCTCTTTATGGAGTTTGTTTCGGTTCATCCTATTGAGGATTTCATAGGGCATCCGGAGAATTGCGGCAGGCAGCTTATACTGTAGGTCAAAAATATCGAATCGCATAATCTTCCGAACAGACTTCCGGTTGGCTTCATGGTACCCCCACACTTTTTCATTTCCACCGATCCCTTTGGCTTGCACCGAATCAAAAATTCCAGCAGCCAAATCTCTCAGCCCTTGAGGTTTGTACTCCCGCTCGTGCCAGGGATTTCTAGATAGCGTATGATTAATATTCGGGGTGGAGATAATCGCTTTTCCACCCGGTTTTAATACTCGATAGATTTCCTGAAGAAAAAGTCGGTCATTGGGGATGTGCTCAATGACCTGAAAACTCACCACTGTATCAAAGGAATTATCGGCTATTCCATGAAAGGGGGGAATCACCGCTTGTCTAAACTCCACTTTAGGAAATGTAAGCCTTAGCGAATCAATTACTTCTTGAATTTTATCCAATCCCAAGTAACTATCCGCAAAAGGCAATAGTGTCTTTACTCCTCTTCCTTCACCACAACCTATTTCGAGGAGATTCCCAGAAATCCAAGGTTGCGCTGCAATGTATGCCTTAAGGAGACGTTGATGAATTGGGTTGTCACTGACCAACTTATCAGAAGCGATTTCAGTTGTATAGGTAGCCATTTAAAATTTTACTATTTTGGCAAAAGTAAGGTTAATTTTCAAAACCCGAGATCATCACCCAATGAAGCATCACACGATTAAATGCCTAATTTTTATTTTTCTGTCACTTGGCTTTGGAAGTCAAGCCTTTTCTCAAAAAAACTTATCAAACCTGAATCAAGCTTTGAGATATTCGAGATACGCTAGGCTTGCGCTGCAAATCCTCCCAGTCAAAACTGCCCAAAATCAATTTAGAGTGCAGTTTATCGTCGAAAAGATTGAGGACGATCAGGAGTTCAATACGTTCAGTTTCACTTACTCGCTATTGAATTCTTACACTCAAGAAATACTGAGCGAACAAACGAATATACTTTCTGTAAATGACTTGGAACTGGATACCGATCGGCATTGGGTTTTTGAAAAAGAATTCAATCTCGAGTCTGATAATCAAAGCGTGATGCTTTTATTTACTGCATTGGATACCCGGCAAGGCGACGAATATCACTACCATATTGATTTGAGAAGTTCTTTTGTGTTCGATCATCCAAATTTTGGTGCGTATTACGCGAATAATGTAGGTTTTGACCAATCTTACCTAAATGCTGGCGCCTCTCTTTTATTTAAATCATCAGGCGGCCCAAATCTTCATTCGTTCTATTATCCTATGGACTTTGATGTACCCTTTCCACCTATGGAAACAAAGCCATCCGCAGTGCCAAAGGAACTGGAAGTAATTGATGAAGGCGATTTTCTGGCAAACGTGCCAAAGTCGCTGGATAAAATAGGATACTATTTTATCCAAAGTGATACTACAAAAGCAGCTGGATTAGTGATCAAAACCACCCACGAAGCCTATCCAAAGGTAAAGGACTGGGAAGAAATGGTGCAAATGGTCACCTACATTTCTACTCGAAAAGAACACGAGTCACTCCTTTCGGCTACAGATAAAAAGAAAGCTTTGGATGAATATTGGATTAATTTGACACGAAATCCTGATACAGCAAAAGAGCTGATCCGTGAGTATTTCAGACAAGTTGAGTTTTCAAATCTACTTTTCACAGACTTCAAAGCAGGCTGGAAAACGGACAAAGGAATGGTCTACGTAGTAATGGGCGCTCCACAGGAAGTTAATTTTGGATTGGATCGAGAAGTCTGGAGTTATGGAGGAATGAACGAGAGTTCGAAAATTCGCTTTACCTTTGCCAGGGTTAAAAACATACTCAGCCCACACTATTATACATTGAACAGGTCACGGGCATATCAGCCGGTTTGGTTCAAGAACATATCCCTATGGAGAAGCGGAAAGATGGCTTTCTAATTGAAAAAGGAGCCCACGAAAAGGATTTTATATTTGGAACCAGAGCCGTCATGGAGTCAATTCAGGCTGGCAAAGACATCGATAAAGTACTCGTACAGAAAGAACTCAACAATGATCTGATTAAGGAATTGCTCACGCTCTGCAAAGCTGAAAAAATACCGGTGGTGCGGGTACCCGATGCCAAACTAAATCGAATCACACGCAAAAATCACCAAGGAGTCGTAGCTCAGATGTCTGCCATCGAATACGCGTCATTGGATCACGTCATAGAAAGTTGCTTTGCTGTAGGCAAATCCCCCTTGATCCTAATTTTGGATCGGATTACAGATGTACGGAACTTTGGAGCAATTGCTCGTACGGCAGAATGTGCCGGAGTGGATGCGATCGTGATTCCTGAAAAAGGCAGTGCTCAAATCAATGCCGATGCGCTCAAAACCTCTGCCGGAGCCTTAAATCACCTACCCATTGCACGAGTCAAAAATCTATTTTACACCTGCAGAGACTTACAGAAATCCGGCTTGATACTAATCGGAATCACTGAGAAAACCGAAAAATCCATGTATGATGCTGATTTTTCTGTCCCAGTGGCTATGATCATGGGTTCGGAGGAAGACGGAATCTCTCAGGAGCTAATGGGAATTATGGATGATAGAGTCAAGATCCCAATGGCAGGACATATTGAGAGCTTAAACGTTTCAGTATCAGCGGGCGTAGCAATCTATGAAGCCATCAGGCAACGGAAAAATTAAAATTTTGAAAAGGGGCGGAATCTAAATGAATTCTTCCCCTTTTTTTCTTGCATTGGTGACGAATTCCCTGAATTTTTTTTCTGCATCCAATTTGCAAATTAGTAGCACATTTCCAGTTTCATTTACAAGGTAATTTTCCAATCCCTGAATGACAACCAGCTTATTTGCATCAACTTTGATGTAGCAATTGGCGGTTTCGTATAGGATGGCATTCGCTTCCACCACATTATTCTCAGTGTCCTTTTTTGCTATGTCATAGAGACTATTCCAAGATCCAAGGTCAGACCATCCGAAATCCGAAGGAAGGACATAGACTTGACTTGATTTCTCCATTATTCCATAATCTATTGAGATACTTTTCAGCTGAGTGTAGGCTCGAGCGATGAAACTATCCTCATTCTCAGTATTAAAGGCGGCAGCACCCTCTTCGAAAACTTCTGCCAAATCCGGCATGTGCTTTTGAAATGCTGCGATCAAGCTACTGGTTTTCCAAACAAACATGCCCGAATTCCAAACGAAATCTCCGCTTTCCAAAAATGTTTTAGCAAGTTTCAGATTTGGTTTTTCAATAAAAGTTTTGACTTTTTTCACAGTCGGTTCCAGACTGTCAATATATTGGATATAGCCGTAGCCAGTCTCGGGGCGGTTGGGCTTAATTCCCAAAGTGATTAACCTTTTGGAAGTCTGGGCAGCTTCAACCGCTGCGTGAATTGTGTTGGCAAACTTGATTTCTTTCAAAACCAACTGATCCGCCGGCGTGACAACTAATGTAGCGTCAGGATCTTTGGAATGGATATTATAGCATGCGTATGCGATACAGGTAGCTGTGTTCTTGCGAAGAGGCTCTACCAATATTTGATCGTCCGCAAGATCCGGTAATTGCTCTTTTACCAGATTCAGATATTTTTTATAAGTAATGATCACGAATCGGTCCTTATCTGCTATCTCTAAAAATCGATCATAGGTCATCTGGAGTAGCGAACGACCGGTTCCAAGTATGTCCAAAAATTGCTTTGGCCGCTTTCTTCTGCTATGAGGCCAGAATCGAGTCCCGATTCCACCAGCCATGATTACGATATAGGGATTTACCTTCATTTTAAACTATGCCTTCTTTCATTAATTCATGAATATGGACAAATCCCACAATATAATCTCCATCCATGGCTACCAATTGTGTAATATTATGGCTCTGCATCAAGTTGTAAGCCCTTACCGCAAACTCATCCTTGGAAATAGTTTTAGGATTAACAGTCATGATTTCTGAAGCCTTGATCGATCGAATGTCAAGTGTCTTTTGCAGCATTCTTCGAAGGTCGCCGTCGGTTATGATCCCAACCAAGCGATCATTTTTATCTACTACAGCCGTGGCACCAAGTCGCTTGCCCGAGATCTCCAAAATCACCTCAGTCAGTCCTGAATCTTCAGAGACTTTAGGCACCTGATCTTTTCCCAGTACATCGGATACTTTGAGATAAAGCTGCTTACCAAGTGATCCACCGGGGTGGAATTTCGCAAAATCCTCAGGGGAAAACCCTCTAGCCTCCAATAAGCAAACAGCTAAAGCATCTCCCATGGCCAAATGAGCGGTAGTGCTAGTCGTCGGTGCCAGATTGTTAGGGCATGCTTCTTCTCCGATAGTGGCATTCAGTACATAGTCTGCGTGCTCTGCCAGATAGCTTTTAGTGTTTGAAACCAAGGCTACCAATATTGAACCGGATTTTTTTAGGAGCGGAACCAAGACTTTTATCTCAGGTGTATTTCCGCTTTTGGAGAGGCAGATCACGATATCATCGGACTGGATCATACCCAGATCGCCATGAATAGCGTCTGCCGCATGCATGAAAAGCGCAGGCGTACCCGTTGAGTTTAAGGTTGCAACGATTTTATTGGCAATGATTGCGCTTTTGCCGACGCCTGTCACCACTACCCTTCCTTTGGAGGAAAGAATCTTTTCTACACATGCTTCAAAATCCTGATCTAGGTAATTAATTAAATCTAAGATTGCCTGAGCTTCATTTTGCAGAACTCTTGTGGCTGTTTTTCTAATATTTTTAGCTAAATTCAATTTTGGCTGAGTTTATCTGATGAGTCAAACAAAGGTATAAAACTTATGAATCATTCCTGTTTTACAGGCTTTAGTTACCCTATTCATTTACATTGTGGAAGAAAAAGTAAAAGCAGATCTTAAAAGAATCTTTGGCTTCAGTCAGTTCCGTGGCAATCAGGAAAAGATTGTCGACAACCTGATGAATAAAAAAAACACATTTGTGATCATGCCCACCGGGGCAGGTAAGTCACTGTGCTATCAGCTCCCGGCTGTGGTCAATGAAGGTACCGCAATTGTGATTTCGCCCTTGATCGCACTGATGAAGAATCAGGTGGATCAATTGACAGCATTGGGTATTAATGCTCATTTTCTCAATTCGACCCTTAATAAGTCAGAAGCTACCAAGGTGAAAAATGAAGTGCTGAGCCAGAAGACCAAGTTGCTCTATGTAGCTCCGGAGTCACTCACCAAAGAGGAAAATATCGAGTTCCTGAAAAAAGCAAATTTGAGCTTTGTCGCCATTGATGAAGCACATTGTATTTCGGAATGGGGCCATGACTTTCGCCCGGAATATCGAAGAATAAAGTCAATCATAGCCCAAATCGGTCCGAATCTCCCAATCATAGCGCTCACTGCGACCGCCACCCCAAAAGTACAGCAGGACATACAGCGCAATCTTCAGATGGAGGAGGCAGATTTATTCAAGTCCTCGTTCAACCGAACCAATCTTTTCTATGAAGTCCGTCCCAAAGTAAAAAACGACTCCAAGAAAAGTTTGATCAAATTCATCAAAGGTCATAAGGGAAAGTCTGGAATCATCTATTGCCTAAGTCGGAAGAAAGTCGAGGAAATCGCAGCATTGCTACGGGTAAATCAGATCAATGCCGCCCCTTATCATGCAGGACTTGACTCAGCGATTCGAATCAAAAATCAGGATGATTTTCTGAATGAAGAGTTGGATGTGATTGTGGCCACTATTGCATTTGGAATGGGGATTGACAAACCGGATGTACGATATGTGATACATTATGATGTACCGAAATCTTTGGAGGGCTATTATCAAGAAACGGGTAGAGCCGGTAGAGACGGTCTAGAAGGCCATTGCTTGATGTTTTATCGCTACGATGATATCGTCAAACTAGATAAGTTCAACAAAGACAAAGCTGTCACTGAACGTGAAAACGCCAAAATTCTACTTCAGGAAATGGCTGCTTTTGCAGAGACAGGAGTGTGTCGACGCAAATTCATTCTCAACTACTTCGGTGAGACGATGGATGATGATTGTGGATTTTGCGATAATTGCAAGCGAGATCGGGAGACTTTCGAAGGATTGGAACTGGCAACCAAAGCGCTACAAGCAGCCCAGCAAACCAATGAAAGATTCAGATTGGATCACTTGGTAAGTGTATTGATAGGAGAAAAGACCGATTATGTAGAGAGTTACCAACATGATAAGTTGCCAATTTTCGGTCAAGGGGCAGATCAAACCGCCAAGACTTGGGTTGGTGTGATTCGACAGTCCATGATCAAGGACTTTTTGGAAAAAGACATAGAAAGCTACGGCGTTCTAAAACTGACACCGAAGGGGCTTAATTTCCTTGATGGGCCTTATTCTATCGATTTGTACAAAGATCATGATTATGACGCAGAGCTAGAAAATGAGCAAGCTGAGATCGTAATCAACGCTGGAATTGCCCACGATGAGAAGTTATTTGAACTGCTAAAAGCAGAGCGGAAAAAAGTTGCAAAATCAAAAGGATTACCGCCTTATGTAATTTTCCAAGATCCTTCGTTGGAAGAAATGGCAACCGTCTATCCCACCACCAGAGAGGAGCTTGCGCAAATCAATGGAGTAGGTATGGGAAAAGTCGCTAAATTCGGCGCACCATTCCTGAAGTTAATCACTACTTATGTAGAGGAAAATGAAATAGAGACTGCTGCCGATGTAGTGGTGAAATCCTCAGGTACCCGATCGAAGGTGAAAATCTCGATCATCCAGCAAATTGATCGAAAGACTGGTTTAGATGAAATTGCGGAAAACCTCAATATCAATCTAGCAGAATTGCTTCAGGAGATAGAGCAAATCATCTATAGTGGAACAAAACTGAATATTGACTACTACATCGAAAAGATTATGGATGAGGATCGGGAAGAGCTTCTCCATGATTATTTTATGACTGCCAGTACGGATAACATTAAAGAGGCACTTGATGAATTAGAAGACGAAGACTTTGCAGAGGACGAATTACGAGTCTATAGAATCAAGTTTATTTCCGAGCATGCCAATTAAAATAGACCTGAGTCAATGAATATACTCTTATTGGGAAGCGGTGGCAGAGAGCATGCCTTCGCATGGAAGATCATACAAAGCGAAAATTGTACGCATCTCTATGTAGCCCCAGGAAATGCCGGAACAGCAGAGATAGCGACAAATATTGATTTAGTAATCACTGATTTCAATGCGATTAGGGATTTTGTGATAAGTAAAAAAATTGATCTGCTTGTCGTTGGCCCAGAGGAACCACTTGTGAAAGGAATTGTCGATTTTCTTCAGAATCAACCCGAAACTGCCAATTTGTCCGTAGTTGGACCTTCACAGCTAGGAGCGACTCTAGAAGGTAGCAAGGACTTTTCGAAGCGATTCATGATGCGAAATAATATCCCCACGGCTGCCTATGAGACCTTTACTGCTTTAGAATTGGAGGCAGGTTTTTCCTATCTGGAAAAACAAAAACTCCCTATTGTCCTCAAAGCGGATGGATTAGCGGCTGGCAAAGGAGTATTGATTTGTCTTACGCTGGAAGAGGCAAAAACTTCCTTGAGCGAAATGTTGCTCGATCAAAAATTTGGCGAAGCGTCTTCCAAGGTGGTTATTGAGGAATTCTTAACTGGGATAGAGCTTTCAGTTTTTGTGGCAACAGATGGCAAAAACTATAAGATCTTACCTGAAGCAAAAGACTACAAACGGATAGGCGAAGGCGATACTGGCTTAAATACGGGTGGAATGGGAGCTATCAGTCCCGTGATTTTCGCTGATGATGCCTTCATGAAAAAAGTAGAAGAACAGGTAGTAAAACCAACAGTAGCAGGATTGGCAAAGGAGGGTATTCCCTACAAAGGGTTTTTATTTATCGGATTGATGAATACCGATGGAGAACCCCACGTGATCGAGTATAATGTACGCATGGGCGACCCCGAGACCGAGGCTGTGCTTCCAAGGATTACCAGTGATTTTCTTGCTCTTTTAAATGGTATTGCCACAGAATCTTTGGCAGAATATCACCTGGAAATCTCTCCTGATTATGCTGCTACGGTGGTGATGGTCAGTGGTGGCTATCCCGGAAATTACGATAAAGGGTTTGCTATAACTCTACCCAATGAGACTGTGGGAAGCGTGATTTTCCATGCTGGAACAGGTAGAAATAGTCGAGGAGAATTAATAAATCAGGGAGGGCGAGTGCTGGCAATTACCGGACAAGGTAAAAATCTGAGCGAAGCACTCCAACATGCATTTAGTACAGCGGATTCAATTTCCTGGAACAAAGCATATTTTCGACAGGATATCGGACAGGATATTCTTAAATTAATAGATAATTAAACCTTAACATAATCAGGGAATACCCTGTAAATATAAAATATGTCTGGATGTAGTACTTGCTCCACTTCCTCAGGAGGGACTGGAGGCTGCCAAAGTAACGGTACGTGCGGGACGAGCGATTGTAATAAAATGAATGTCTTTGACTGGTTGAGCCACATGGGCATCCCGGAAATAGATAATTTTGACATTATCGAAGTTAAATTCAAAGGCGGTCGAAAAGAATATTATAGAAATGTAGACTATCTCCAACTCCACACCGGAGATCCCGTGGTGGTGGATGTGTCTAGCGGGCATCATATCGGACATGTTTCGCTTCAGGGCGAGCTGGTACGCCTGCAAATGCAAAAACGAAAGATCAGAGATGATGATAATATTCTCAGAATCTATCGTGTAGCCAACCAAAAAGACATGGAGCGATGGGGTGAGGCGCAAAATCGGGAAATCCCCAGCCTATACCGCTGCCGTCAAATCATCGATGAGCTTAGCCTGAAAATGAAAATGTCTGACATTGAATATCAGGCGGATAACTCAAAGGCAACCTTTTACTACTCCGCTGAAGAGCGAGTGGATTTCAGAGAGTTGATCAAACTACTCGCTGGAGAATTTCGCATTCGAGTCGAAATGAAGCAAATCAGTCTTCGGCAGGAAGCTGGAAGACTTGGAGGAATTGGGGTCTGTGGCAGAGAACTTTGCTGCTCCACTTGGCTGGTAGACTTCAAAAATGTGAGCACTTCTGCAGCTCGCTATCAAAATCTTTCGCTGAATCCGAGTAAGCTAAGCGGTCAATGCGGCAGATTAAAATGCTGTCTTAATTACGAGTTGGACACCTACATGGATGCGATCAAAGATATTCCAAATGTAGATCGTGCCTTGATGACCGAATCAGGCATGGCAAAATTGCAGAAGACGGATATCTTCCGAAAACTCATGTGGTTTAGCTACAACAATGAAAATGACTGGCATACCATCTCTTGTGAGCGGGTAAAAGAGATCCAAGACCTCAACGAGAAAGGTATTAAAGTCTTCAACCTACAAGTAGATAAATCCACAGATATTGAAGATTTAGCCGCCAAATCTACCCGAGAGCTGGAGCTTTTGGATAAGAAATTTGCCACCAAACCTATTCGTAAGAAGAAAGCAAAAGGCAACAGAAACGCAGATTCAGGAAATAGGACTGAAGAACCTAAGTTAGCCTCTCCCCAGAAACCTCAGAATCCTCCACAAAAAATTGAAGGATCTGATGAATCCAGAACTAGCCAAAATCCACAAAAACGTAGGAATAAAAACCGTAATAAGCCTCGCAATCCACAGAGTGATCAGCCTCAAGTACCAAAAACGGAAAACACAAGTCAGTCGCAGAACCAACCAAAGCCAAAACGGGAAAATGTAGAGAATCTAAAACCTAAGCCAACCCCACCTCAGAGCAATGCCGGTGGAGAAGAAAAGCCTCAGGCAAAAAGAAGGTTTCCCCCAAGAAAAAACCAAGGGCCAAACCCCAATTCATCTGAAAATGAATAAAATCGGACTTGCAACTTTCGGTTTACTATTTTCGATTTTCGCCGGTTGTTCCGGAGATCGGATTTTCGAGAACTTTGAATCTATGGAGACAGGAAGTTGGGATGTAACAGATAGTGTGTCTTTTGAGCTGTCTGATTTGGATCTCGAGAATCGAACTTCTTTAGTAGCAGTTCGATTCAATGAGACCTATTCATTCTCCAACTGTTACATTCGGGTCATCAGTATGGATTCCGCCAGTACTATTTTGGAAAATACACTGATCAATGTGCCACTATTTGATTCCAAATCCGGCGAACCGATTGGAAAGGGATTTGGAAATAGCTACACCCGATATGATACGATCCCGTTTATCTTGAAAGCTGAAACAAAAAAATTGCTCTTTGTACAATACATGAGACAGGATAAATTAAACGGAATTGAAGCAATCGGGTTGAAGATTCTGAAGTAACCTTCAGCTTTTTAATTTGTACTCAATTATACCGGTATCCATATTCTGCTTTCTTCTTGGGAAGTAAGCCCGCCAAAAGTAGGGCTAGCCAAAACGCCCAGCTATCATTTAGCAGCTAGGATTGACTAAACATTTTAAAAAATTTTTCTGCATACTCGATGATATAAAGTGAATTTATATCATCCAGTTTTGTGAGACTAGACTCATTTTATATCGATTTTGAGTAGCGCCAGAGGCGTATTTTGATTATAGAATACTTGGATTGGCATCTGCAAGAGCGCCATCGGTGCAATTTGATTCTCAATCAGATTCAACCAAATTGGAAATCACCATTGATCATCAGATTGTTTTTCTAAATCAAATAAAAAAAACCGCTGAAAATCTCCAGCGGCTTCAATGGACTACCTCATTTTTTTATAAGCATTGATCAATCCATTGGTAGAACCATCATGGGAGGTGACTTCCGTCTGATCTCTCAATTCAGGCAGAATTCCATTTGCCAAAACCTTCCCAAGCTCCACCCCCCACTGATCGAAGCTGTAAATATTCCAGATTGCACCTTGCACAAAAATCTTATGCTCATACATGGCAATCAGCATCCCAAGCGTGTAAGGTGTAATTTGCTTGACCAAAATTGAATTAGTAGGTCGATTTCCTTCAAATACCCGATGTGGCGCAATATTTTCTATTTCGGCAATGGACTTGCCTGCTTTGTTCATTTCCTCACGTACTTGAGCCAATGAATTACCTTTCATTAAAGCTTCGGTCTGAGCAAAGAAATTAGAGAGTAACTTTTGATGGTGATCCCCAATCGGATTATGGGAAATAGCCGGAGCAATAAAATCACAAGGAATCAGGTGAGTACCCTGATGAATCAATTGATAAAACGCATGCTGACCGTTAGTCCCAGGTTCGCCCCAGATGATCGGCCCCGTATTATAATTTACTTTTTCGCCTGAGCGACTGACGTATTTGCCATTGCTCTCCATATTCCCCTGTTGAAAATAGGCTGCAAAACGATGCATGTATTGATCATAAGGTAGAATCGCCTCGGAGGTTGCCCCTAGGAAATTGGTATTCCAGATTCCAATCAAAGCCAATAAAACAGGGATATTTCGATTAAATTGGGAATGGCGGAAATGCTCATCCATAGCATGGGCGCCAGAAAGCAACTGCTCGAAATTGGAAAAACCAATGGCGCAGGCAATCGGTAAACCAATGGCTGACCAAAGTGAATAGCGACCGCCAACCCAATCCCAGAACGCAAACATATTCTGAGGATCAATACCAAATGACTCCACTCCTTTGAGATTGGTAGATAGCGCAACGAAATGCTTTGCAACTGCCGATTCATCTTTAGCATGCTCCAAGAACCAATTTCTTGCAGAATGAGCATTAGTCATCGTCTCTTGCGTGGTAAAAGTCTTTGAAGCAATGAAAAACAAAGTTGTCTCCGGATCTACTTTCTTCAGCGTTTCGGCAATATGGGTTCCGTCTACATTGGATACAAAGAATATCTCCAAATTGGCTGCCTGGTAAGGCTTCAACGACTCCGTCACCATTACCGGACCAAGATCTGATCCTCCAATTCCGATATTTACAAGTGATTTGATCGGCTTACCTGTGTAGCCCAACCACTTTCCCTGATTGACCTGATCCGCAAATTTTTTCATCTGCGCCAAGACCGTATTTACCTCAGGCATTACATCTTTTCCATCTACATAGACGGCATGTCCACTTCGATTGCGAAGAGCTGTGTGCAATACCGCCCGATCTTCTGTCTTATTGATATGTACGCCGCCAAACATGGATTTGATCGCTTGATGAAGCTCGGTCTCCTCCGCCAAGTCTCGTAGGGCATCCATGATTTCATCGTTAATTTGGTTTTTAGAATAGTCCACCAACATGCCATCCAGCGCAAGGCTATAGCGCTCAAATCGCTCTCCTTCTTCGAAAAGCGAACTGATTTGAAGATTTTTATATTTTTCAGCAAGGGTCGTGAGTCTTGCCCAAGCTGGCGTAGCGGAAGGATTGATATTTTTCATATGGTTTCTTCAAGAGGTTTGAATTACAAAAATAGGATTAATCTCAAGGGGATAAAACAAACAGAATTTATCAAAGCCAAAAATCATTTTTCTTTCATGACAATAATTCCAAAATGAGAATTTTCAGAATTTAGACCGTAAATTCCTTGGGACTTCTTAGTTTAGAATTCTAAATCTAATGCAGATGATAAATAGAACCTCAAAATTAGCTTTTAGCCTACTCTTTCTTGGAATGGCAACTATAGCATATTCACAAAAAAGAGAAATCACGCCCCTCAACCGTCATTTCAACCCTATCAGCGAAAAAGACACATTGAACCTTGCCTATCACGCTGTGGTAACGCATCTGGAAGGGAATATCGCAATGATGCAAGTAGTTGATCTGGAAAATCGAATTGTCCAAATTACAAAAGAGGGATACAATGCCGAAGGTTCTTTCCCAGAGGAAATCATCGAGACCTTTGATCAAAATGGAAAGTTGAAGTCTAAAAAGACTAAAAATAAAAACAATGGAATGTTTCATGCAGCTTATTACAATGATGAAGTGTTTTTAGGCGAAGTAATCTACAAGCCAATTGAAGGATATGAAATTACTAAAGCTGGTCAAAGTCCTGCTCCTTTAATGGAGCAAAATGAATTTGAATTAACTCCGAATTTTGATAAAGCTACATGGTATAAATTGCTGGCAAATAATCTACGTTATCCGCAAAAAGCACGTGAGCTCAGAGAAACCGGTACTGTTATTCTTGCCCTTTTGATTAATGAAAATTCAGAGGTAGTTAAAATAGAAGCAGCAAATCCTGAAGAGATTTCAGAATCACTCGCAACTGAGGCAATCCGAGTAGTAAGCGTATATAAAGGTAAGTTTGTTGCCGCGAAGGATTTTAATGGGAATTCAGTTGAGGCTTGGGTTTATATACCTGTCCGGTTTAAGCTAAGCTAATTACTATAGAGAATTAGCGTATTTAAAAAGTTGATCAATGGATAAAGGGATACGATTTTTTGAAAGCTTTATAACAAGTACATTTCTATTAATTCCAATAATAAAAAACTGACTTATCATGCGCAAAATTTTTAAATTTACTTGTCTTACGCTTTTAATATTCTATAGCTTTACCAATACTTCCTCCGCCCAAAAGCGAGAGATCGTTCCATTAAATAAACATTTTTTTATTCTTAATTCTTCTAAAAATAAAGCTCAAGCCTACAATCAAATCACAACAAAGGAGTCCAAAGATAAATCTACGAGCAAGATCTATACACTATCCAATAGACTGGTAAAAACTATTGAAGACTCATACAATATGAGCGAAAAATTTAATCAGAGATTAATCTATCGATATGATACATTAGGACAACTGACATCTTTCACTTTATTTAATTTGGATGACAGGATCTATCTCACCAGATACTATCGTAATGACACGATCTTAGCCGAGGTTCTCAAAGCTGATTACGATAAAGTTAAGATTACCTTACCAGATAGCGAGTCTATTGAATTGGGATTTAATCCCTACATCAGTGGTCCTCCTCCTCTCGCTGTTTGGAACGAATATCTCGCAAAAAATCTTGATTATCCGGTAAGTGCAAGACGTGCTGGAAATAGTGGAACGGTGGTGATTGCAATCAAAATAAATGAAATGGGAAAGTTAGTTGAGTTTGAATTAGCAAATCCAGAACACACTGCAAGAGACCTCGGAAGAGAGGCATTAAGAGTGGTCGAAAAATATGATGGGTTCTGGAGACCTGCCATAAATACTGATGGCGAGGTGGTAGAAGATTGGTCTTATTTACCCATTCGGTTTGTGCTATCCGGAGATGATATACCATTTGCCGGAAATCTTGATTTAGCTTGGTAAGCTAATTTGTGGGGTATCCTTTTTTGAAAAATATCATGTGGGATTTAATTTGCGGTAATGTAAATCAATTCGAAAAGTCTCTTTCTCCTCTAAATCTATTTCATCCTGTGAAAACTATCCTCCGAATATTACCCTTTTTCGTTTTTGCGCAGCAACTAGATGCCCAGCAAATCATCCACGAGAGTTTCAAGAGTGGCGTTCTAAAGGAGAACAGAGATATCTGGATTTGCCTCCCGCCAAAATTTCAAGCCGAGCAGGAATACCCCATTCTCTATATGATGGATGGGCAAAATTTACTTTATGATTCCCTAGCTTATGCCGGCACCTGACAGATCCCGATCAAACTTCAAGAATTACATGACGGAGGTTTGGATTTGATCATCGTAGCCGTAGGCAATGCAGGCAGCGGAAGAGGTAGAGCTCAAGAATACAGCTGGTTTGAAAGCAAAGGAAGCCCATCAGGAAATGGCGCTACTTTTCTCAGATTCATGTGTGAAGAATTAATCCCACATGTAGAGGCAAATTATCAAATCACGAGCGGCAAACGGGGGATCATGGGTAGTAGCTTGGGCGGATTGATCTCAGCGGAAGCTTTGATAGAGTTCCCAGACACTTTCCAGCTTGGAGGCATATTCTCTCCTTCCTTTTGGTTTAATACAGAGACAATGGAAGAGAGCTACTTAAGCAGAATCCAACCTACACAGAAGATGTATTTGGTCGTCGGGAAAAATGAAGGCGGAGAGTTTTCCATGGCTAACGATCAGCGAAAAGTCACCGAAATCCTAACTAATTATCTTACTCCCAATCATCTGAATGCCAACGTTTTTGAAGATGGCGAGCACAAAGAATGGTTCTGGGCAAGAGAATTTGTATCAGCAGTGAAGTTTTTGTATAATTAAACTTTAACATTAATCATTAGTAATGAAAGATAAGCTCCTCTTCAAGTTCTTGCTAGTTCTGATTTTAGCTTTTGCCTTAGGCATCAGTCAATCTCAGGCTCAGGAAAGAGTAATTATCAAATTAGATGGCACAATGACCCCGGTTCTTAACGAGAACTTTGGAACTCATAAATACAATCAAATACTAACTACCACTAGGGATAGTACCTCTGTTTCTAAAATCTACGATCTCCAAAATCGACTTGTTATTCAAACCCGAGAAAAATACAATGAAGAATTAGGCTATAATGAGGCCATCATTTCTAGCTATGACACGCTCCAAAATCTGATTTCCAGTGAGCTGAAAAATATTGATAATGGAAGTTTCGTCAAAGTGTTTTTAGCTAGCGGCAAAATAGTTTCTCGGTTAGCATTTTTTGCAGATCAAGATTACAAATTTTACCTAGGTGAATCGGAAACTCCAACTGTTGAGAGCACAAAAAACCCAATGGTGGTTCAGATGGACTATGAGACAAGAGATTATAATTCATTTTTGGCTCAAAACTTAAAATATCCCCCTCAAGCACGCGAAAGACGAGAAATGGGTACGGTAATTCTAGCGCTTGATATTAATGAAGCTGGGGAAGTTGTGGAGATATCCTGTCTTAATGAAGATGAACTCTACAAACCATTAATTAGCGAAGCTATTCGCGTCGTGAAAGGTTTCAACCCAAATTTTATAGCTCCAATTGATCTGCACGGGAACAAAATATCCTCAACAGTGAGAATACCCATACGGTTCAAACTGAGCTAAACCAACAAAACCCGTCAAAAGTGACGGGTTTTAATTAGTTAAAGACAAACCTAAATCAAGGATGAGCTTACTTTTTCAGCATCCTGCATCGGTTACCAAACACCCAACTTTCTCAATCTTTCAGAAAATTTCTCAGCACATAATTCAGAATGCCTCCATGGGTGTAATACTCGATTTCTACCGCAGAGTCCAAGCGGGACATCACAGCAATCTCCCGAGATTGTTCGCCTGATTTTACAAGAACTTTGAATTTTTGACCGACAGTCAAGCCCTCGGCTATTCCTACGATCGAGAATTCCTCCTGACCTGTTATTCCCAGAGATTCTGCATTTTGTCCAGGCAAATATTGAAGCGGAAGCACGCCCATCCCAACCAAATTGCTTCGGTGAATTCGCTCGTAGCTTTCGGCAATCACAGCTTTGATCCCCAATAAAGTGGTGCCTTTGGCCGCCCAATCTCTTGAGGAACCAGATCCGTATTCTTTCCCTGCCAGCACGATCAGTGGGATATTTTCTGCTTGATACTTCTCCGCGGCTTCGTAGACACTCATCGCTTTTCCATCGGGTATGTACGTGGTAAAACCACCCTCCTGCTCACTCAACTGGTTTTTGATCCGCACATTGGCAAACGTACCTCTGACCATCACTTCGTCATTTCCCCTTCTGCTACCATAGGAATTGAAATCCGGACGCTGTACACCTCGTCCATTCAAATATTGACCCGCTGGAGAATTTTCCCGGAAAGAACCCGCCGGTGAAATATGATCCGTAGTGATCGAATCGCCCAGTTTCAGTAGTACATGGGCATTTTCTATATTCTTGGGTGCTGGCGCTTCAGCAGAAATATCTTTGAAAAAGGGTGCTTCCTTGATATAAGTACTGGTTTCATCCCATGGATAAATCTCGCCTTCACCGGATTCAAGATTTTTCCAGAAATGATCCCCTTCAAAAATCTCCCCGTAGTTCTTCTCATAATCATCCGGAGAAAGCACTTTTCGGCTGAATTCGGCTATTTCCTCGTTCGTCGGCCAGATATCCTTCAAAAAAACAGGCTCTAAATTCGGATCAAATCCGATAGGTTCATTATACAAATCCACATCTACTCTGCCAACAATCGCATATACTACCACCAGCATCGGCGACATCAGGTAGTTCATCTTCACCTGAGGATGCACTCGAGCTTCGAAATTTCGATTGCCGGAGAGTACCGCAGATACTATCAGATCATTGTCTTCTACCGCTTTGGCAATGTGCCTGGGTAGCGGGCCTGAGTTGCCAATACAAGACGTACAGCCATAGCCTACAGTATGAAATTTCAGCGCTTCCAGGTCATCCAACAGTCCGGCTTTTTCCAAATAGTCCGTGACCACTTTAGAACCAGGAGCAAGGGAGGTTTTCACCCAAGGCTTTACATCCAAACCTCTTTCTCTTGCTTTCCTAGCTACTAGCCCGGCACCCAGCATGACCGTCGGATTGGAAGTGTTGGTACAGGAGGTGATAGCGGCGATCACAATAGAACCATCATAGAGCTCAAATTTTTCATTGTGAAGTTCTACTGTGACGGTCTTCAAACCATTTTCTACCTTAGTTTCATACTCTACATCCGCGTTGTTCTCTGTATTGGTTTCATTGGTTTGGCCTCCACCTTCTGCATACCATCGAGAAACTTCCCGCTTATCTATTGGAATATAGGCTCTACCATGGGCTTCTTGAAGCAGCTCCTGAAACCGTGGCTTGAAATTCCTTACTAAAATTTTATCCTGGGGACGCTTTGGCCCTGAGACAGTTGACTCCACTGACCCGAGGTCAAGTTCTACAACAGATGAATAATTGATCAAATCTTCATCTTTGCGCCAGAGCATATTGGCCTTACAATAGTCTTCCACGAGTTTAATCTGCGCATCAGACCGATTGGTTTTGCCCATGTAGTCCAACGTACGATCGTCTATGGGAAAATAAGTAACAGTACAGCCAAATTCAGGTGACATATTGGCGATGGTAGCCCGATCTGGCACAGATAGATGATCCAATCCAGCACCAAAAACCTCCACAAACTTGCCGACCACACCGTGATTTCGAAGCAGCTCCGTAATGGTCAATACCATATCCGTAGCAGTAGTTCCGGGAGGCAATTTGCCGGTAAGCTTCAGGCCGACCACCTCGGGCATGATGAAATAGATCGGTTGACCAAGCAATGCTGCTTCAGCCTCGATCCCTCCTACGCCCCAACCCACTACGCCTATTCCGTTTACCATGGGAGTATGTGAATCTGTGCCTACCAGCGTATCGGGAAATACTTTTCCATCCTTCACCGTGACACCTTTGGCGAGATATTCTAAATTAACCTGATGGCAAATCCCCATTCCAGGCGGCACAACAGAGAAGTTGTCAAAGGATTTTTGAGCCCATTTCAAAAATTTGTAACGCTCGGAATTTCGCTCGTACTCCACTTCCACATTTTTCTCGTAGCTGTAATTTGTCCCGAAAAAGTCAACCTGCACCGAGTGATCAATGACCAAATCAACAGGGATCAACGGGTTGATCTTGCCTGCATCTTTGCCTTTGCGCTTGGCTTCTGATCTAAGGGAAGCAATATCCACCACAGCCGGCACACCTGTAAAATCCTGCATGAGTACTCTTGCTGGCTTGAAAGGGATATCTTTGTCCGAAGGGCTGGGCGACCAGGAAAGGATGGTATCCAGATGGGACTTGGTAATAGAAAAATCATCAAAATTCCGAAGTGCATTTTCCAGCAAAATTCGGATCGAAAAAGGCAGATGGCTAATATTTTTGCCCGAATCTTGCAGCTTCTGAAGACTCCAGTAGGTCAAATCGCCTTCCTTTGATTTGAGAATTGTGCGGATGCCGTAGTGGTCTTGATTCATGATATGTTGTTTAGAGTTGAAAAATAGTTACAAATATTAAACTGAATTTAAGGTTTTTGAATTCCTTAATCTTAATTATATCGTACTTTGATGATTACAAAGTCCTAAATTCAACCAAAAAAACAGACTAATACACCCCAGCTTTTTACTAATGATACTACTATTTCTACGAATCTTCAGTGCTTTTTTTATAGTCGCTACGCTGATCCCCTTGCTCAAATGGGATCATTGGCAAGTTCGGGTTTTTGACTACCCACGCCTTCAGAAGTTGATCATCATTATGACGCTCATTTCTCTTTGGATTATTTTGTCGCCAGAGACTAGTCAAACAGAATATTGGATTTTCCTGATTACGCTAGGCAGTGCGGGGCTATTTCTACTTATTAAGGTCATCCCGTTTTCCCCAATTGGGAAAAAAATGATTGAATCTGTGGAATTTGATAAAGCTTGCTCTATCCATATTCTCGTGGCAAACGTGTATCAGCCTAACAAATCCTATGGCAAATTGCTCGACTTAGTGAACCAAACAAATCCCGATTTGATCTTTCTGGTGGAAACCGACTCTAATTGGGAGAAAGGATTAAGCTCATTGGAAAGTGATTTTGACTACCGTTTAAAACTTCCGATGGACAACACCTACGGTCTTTTACTTTATTCCAAATTAGAGATCGTATCTCAGGAAATAAATTACTTCATAGATGAAGAAATTCCTTCATTGGATCTGGATATCAAGCTGAATAATGGTAAAGTGATCAAAATCTACGGAATTCACCCGACCCCTCCAGTGCCTAGCCAAAACCCAAAAAGCACGGATCGAGACGCTGAGATTCTTATCGTAGGCGAGAAAGTAAAAAAATGCAATAAACCGGCTTTGGTGATTGGAGATCTGAACGATGTCGCCTGGAGCTACACTACAGAGCTATTTTTGAAAATATCTGAAATGGCCGATCCACGAAGAGGAAGGGGGACTTTCAATACATTTCATGCAAAAATCCCCTTTTTAAGATGGCCTTTGGATCACGTATTTCTCAGCAAGGAGTTTGGGCTGGTATCGATCAAGGTGCATGATACGATTGATTCAGATCATTTCCCTATCAGCTTGATTGCGCGATTGACTTCCGAAAAAACTACCGAAACAAAAAAGGCTAACGGGAAAGAAAAAAAAGAAGCCCACGAAAAAATTGATCGCGGGCTAAATGATAAAGATTAAAGTGATTTTCAATTATCCGATTTGGCTTCTTCTTTTGCTTTCTTTCTAAATCCGCCTCGAAATGGCCAAGTATATTCCAAAGCTTCCAGTCCTCTGTTCAGATTGTAAGCAGCAGAATCTGTTCGATCCATGGTGCTTTTCAAAGTCTGAGCAAACTCTTCATCGTTGAGCAACAGTCCCATCGCATTGTCTCCTGAGTTGATCTTAGTGGTAATGGCATTAAGCTCTTTGGTCATTTCCTCACTGTTTTTGGCGGTAACCTTAAAGCTCTCAATCGTAGTACGAATCTCTCCTACCAAGAGCGTATCTGTCACCATATCATTAAATAGATTTCCTTTTTTATTCAACTTGGCAGTAAAGGTATTTAGCTCTCGAATCATTCGATTACTGCTAATTGAAGCCGTATTAAGGTTATTAAGAATGGAACGGAAATTCTCAGCCAAAGTAGAATCTGTCATCACTGCACCAACAATACCTTCGCCTGCGGCCAATTTAGAAGTCAACTTCTTCAAGTCAGCTGTGATCTCCACCAAGTTTTCATTGTTTACCTGAAGTGTTTCCATCATTTGATCGGTATCAAGTGGCATTACAGC
>Ga0136559_1000076_pt1 | contig 33279 bp, 29 predicted proteins | sample AntRauMeHopE1496_FD_104633 | JGI IMG/M metagenome (GOLD analysis project Ga0136559, IMG submission 104633) | Saline lake microbial communities from Rauer Islands, Antarctica - Metagenome Hop E1 #496 | ecosystem: Environmental > Aquatic > Non-marine Saline and Alkaline > Saline | place... | reverse complement strand
TTGACCATCAGGGGTACATCACGTAGGTAGGTACGGGGAAATTTCCAAATACTCATTTCTAAGCCGCTTGATTTCCGAGGCCGAAATTTTGTCGGACGCCAGTGATAAAATATCATAAAAATCGTTCAATTAAAAAAAATATGAACTATTGTTTAAAATTAAATAATAAAGATTCCTTTGAAATGATTTTTTTTAAAAACACCTTTATTACGATGATATTTGACATGGGCAGTTTGCAGTAAAGAATGAATAGTTGCATTTTTTAACGGACTCCCAGAGAGAATTTTATTTCAAAAATAGGATGCGTTCAAAATTAAACAGGCATGAATTACGGCGACTTTAAACCAGGGATTGTTTTTTTCTTGTTTCTGACTTTTAGTTCGGTCGAGGGGCAGGATTTTGAGGCCTTTTTGGATGGAAGGGCAAAACATACGCTTGGGATATCCGGTACTTTTAATCCCAGATTTGTTTTGGAGAGGTCGCCGGGGCTCCCCGTCGATATCATCTACCGAAGGTTCAATACACAAAATCAGGCATTTAGGGCACGCATAGGTGGCGTGTACAGGAAGGTCTCGGAGGAATCCGGAGTTTTCTATGACAGAGAATGGAACTCCAGCCTGGGAATGGGATTAGGATATGAATGGCATCATACCATCAATAATAGATTTTCCTGGTTTTATGGAGCGGAACTGGGACTGACTTATTACTGGCTGGATCGTGATCAAGCAAGACCCTTCACTTATCTGAGCAAACCTTGGATTCAAAATAAATTCTCGACTATTAGAACATTTGAGTTAGTGTTGAATGGTTTAGGAGGTGTCAATTTTCAATTAAATAGAAAATTTTATCTGACCCTAGAGCAAAGTATTTCGCTGAGCAGCCAAAACTACAAATCGAGCGATGAAGGCAATTTGGTTCCTGTAGGCTTTTCCAATGAAGACAACATATCATCACCAGGAATAGGAACTTTGTCTTTCAGCCATATCAGTATATTCTTTCAAACAAGTTTAGGTATTCATTTTAAATTTTAATCCATGAAAAATTCTTTTCTAATAATCCTATTTTTCTTTAGCTGGTTAAGTGCCATAGCTCAAATTGGATTGAATGGTCCGACGCTATTGGTCTGTCCAGGCGAGCCAATGGTCTACAATGTAGCACCAGCTTCTCAAACAAGCTGTCAATATAAATGGATTGTAACTAATGGGTTGTTTTCAAATGGACTGACCACTATTCAAGGGCTCCACCAACGGTTAATGGGACTCTGGTTCTTTGTAATTCAGCGACCTATACTTTATCCAATCCAGCATTTATGACCACGGCCACCTGGACGATTAGTCCATCTAGCTTGGTGGCAAATAGTAGCGGGATCGGATTTAGTGCATTGGTTTCAAAAGCTAATGCCAGTTCTTCGGGAGCTGCGACTATCACATTCAATTTAACGGGACCCTGCGGACCTCTTCCCCCATTTACTAAGGAAATACAAATTGGGGTAGTCAATCCCTCTCAAGCGACCGCTACCGGAACTTGTGGAACTGGATCACTTTGTTTCGTATGTCCCGGAAACACCTATGTGTTCACTGCTCAACCTCCTTTAGGGCATCAAACCAACTACAGCTATCAATGGACAAAACCATCCAATTGGTCTGTCATCAATCAAAGTGCTAATACCATAACGCTTTCTGTGCCTCAAAACAATCCTGATTTCTTCCCATCTGTAAGATTCAGAGTGAATAATGGCTGCGGATGGTCTGGCTATAGTGGTCTTACAGTGGCTCCGGGGCCTGGATGTGGTAGAGGATATTATTATAGTTACAGCATATATCCAAATCCTTCTTCTGATTATTTGACCGTAGAGCCTCGGCTTAAAGAGGAATTCAAGAAGATTGAACCCGAAGTAAGAGATCTATTTAGGAGTATGGAGGCTGAGTTAATGCCAGATCCTTTCGTAGTAAGCGTTTACAATGTGCACGAAGAACTCTTATTCGAAACAAGCTCTAAGGGAGAAAAGGTGACTATTTCGCTGGAAGAATTTAAACCAGGCAATTACTTTGTACATATTCAGAATAAGACTGAGGTCATTCGAAAGCAAATCATCGTTGAAAAATAAGTATTAATTTTAGGCCTGTAGGGCAGATTGAATGCCCTGCAAGCCTTTTTATATTCTTTGAAAAATGGTTATTAAAAGATTAATTTTAGTATCAGCCTTTATTATTTCTTCTTTACCAGTCTCATCTCAAGAGATGGATCGGGGGGATTCTTTGTTGATTTCAATCCCCAAAAACTCCTGGTTGGTGGGATTCAATACCCATTTATTCCAAAGCTTTGTTACCGAGGATCTTTTTGGAGGTGATAGCCTGAGAGCGGCCCGACTAGATTTTTTTGGTAGAAAACAAATTAGAAATGATCAAGCTTTTAGGGTTAGGTTTTTTGGAGGTTTTGACACATTTTATAAGGAAAGTAAATCCAATCGTCTCAATGTCCCCTTCGGGGACGAAACCTTTCGAAGCATTGGTGCCGCGATAGGTTACGAATGGCAATTCCGAATAACGACCAGGTGGTACGCCTACTATGGGATGGATCTGGAGTGGAGTCTAAGTAGAACAAAAAAGATTCAATACGGGGCAGGGTTTCAAACAGACGAAAATATTCCAACCCAAAGATATGAGAGGCATATTGGATTGGAGAACTCGTTTTCAGGCTTGCCTTTTTTTGGTATCGGGTTTCGAGTTACGGATAGATTGCTGATTACTGCTGAATCTAAACTAACACTATCCTATACTCATCAGAAACGGACATTTGAAGAATCAATCATGGAAAATCCTGACACCATGGTGGAGGTGCAGATTACTCCGCCAATGAAATATCGAGATGATTTGATTAAAAAGGATTGGCTGTTTACTTTTTTGCCTTACTCAGGAGTGATCATAAACTATAGGTTTTAGTACGCTAATTCATTTACCTCGAATTAATAAATCCTTGGGAAAGACAACTTTTTTCAAGAGGTAGGACTTGATGATCCTTTCATTTTTGACTTGCGAATGGTCAATTCGAATCATTACGGTGGCCTCGTGGATGATTAGATTTCTGTAAGAAATGAAAATCAGATGAAATCAGGAAAATCTTTCCATGATATTACCTTTCCATAGGATCTTTTTTGGTTCAAATTCCCTGTATTCACTAATCCTTTTGAGGCAATAGGAATCGTAGAAATAGACTCGAATTTTTCCATTCCTTTGAAGTTTTCGCTCATCACAGTCTCACTCGCCTTGATTTCAAAAATATCAAGCGTAGTCCCTTGATCTAGCAACAGATCTACCTCATCTCCATGGTTGTCTCGCCAAAACCATGGACTTTGATTTTGATACTGATGATGCATTTGTTTAAAAAATTCAGCGACCATCATGTTTTCGAATAACGCTCCTTTTATAGGGTTGGTAAGTAGCATTTCTCGTTTGGTGATCTTTAGCAAGTGGCACAAAAGCCCTGTGTCATAGAAATATAGCTTTGGAGTCTTTACCGCCCGCTTGCTGAAGTTTTTATGAAATGGGTACAGTTGAAAGGTGATGTAGCTAGACTCTAATGCCGAAAGCCAGGATTTCGCAGTAGGCTGAGTGATCCCAGCTTCATTGGCTAAAGCACTCAGATTCAGCAGCTGACCTGCCCGTGCTGCGCATAGCCCCAAGAAGTTTTGAAATTGCCTCAAATCTCTGACGACCATCAATTCTGTCACATCCCTGTTGACGTAGGTTTGGATGTAATTCGAGTAAAATACACTGGGCGAAATCTTCCGATCATACATGGCAGGGTAAAACCCATGGATCAATTGGTCAAAAGCATCGTCTGCCAGTAAATCCGCAGCTGAGAGCTCTCTTGTGTCGAGTGGGAGAAGTTTGAAAATAGCCACTCTGCCAGCTAAACTCTGCGTGATTCGCTCCATTAGGTGAAAATTTTGCGAGCCAGAAAGAATGAATCCACCCATTCGATCAGGACGACTATCAACGAGTGTCTGGAGGTAGGAAAAAAGAGCTGGCGCTTGCTGCACCTCGTCAAGGATTACCTGATCGTCGTATGCTGCAAGAAAACCATTTGGGTCTTTCAGCGCAAAATCCCGATTATCTGGATTCTCCAAACTGATATAGCGATAGTCTGGAAAAAGTGTCTGCAAAAGCGTAGTCTTTCCCGACTGCCTTGGGCCGGTGATTGCCAGTATGGGGTATTTGCTTTGGTATTCCCGTATGGCGCTGTATATCTGTCGATTAATTACCTTCGTTTGCTACAAATGAACGTATTATTTTGAAATTGTACAGACTTTATTTTGAAATTGTACATAACCTATTTTGAATTTGTACAAGGTTAATTTTGAATTTGTACAAATTGAGTCCTAAAAAGTACAGCTTTCAGATCTGTGCGCAACAAACGAGACGATAAATCGGCACGAATTAGGACTTTTCATTCAAAGTAGTCTTCATAAACTCACCCAGTTTATTTTGATAAAAAGCTGAATCAGCAGGATAATCGGGCACCAAACCTTTCTTCTCAGGAAAAGACTCCATGTGTAGCGTTTGTGTAGGAAATGCGAAACGAACGCCAAGTGAGTTGGCTAGCTTCACCGTTTGCACTAAAATCTCATGCCTGCAAGCCAGCTCTTCGCCCCAAGTGGGCACTTCGAAGAATATGTAGAACATAATATCCTGACTGTAGGACGAGAGATTGTTGAAGTAGATGTGATAGAGATCCTTGCGAGTATGTGGATGTGCCACTACTATTTCCCGAAGCCCTTTGACAAACTCCTCAATTAAAACAGGAGGCGTGTCATAGGTGACTGTCAGCGTAGTATAAAACCTTCGATATTGACGAAGCCCATGATTGTCCAGCGTGGCGTCCGCGATTTTGCCATTTGGCACGTACATCAACGAGTTTCTAAATGTTCGGATTCGTGTGGATCGAAATCCAACTTCCTCTACTGTGCCGTCGATATCTCCCGAGGTGATCCAATCTCCAACTTGGAAGGGCTTGTCAATAAAGATCATCACCGAGCCAAAGAAGTTTTTGATCGTGTCTTGTGCTGCCAACGCAATTGCAACACCACCAATTGAGAGACCTGTCAGGAATGGAATAATATCCAGATTCAATCCATCTCGAAGAATAAAAAGTGTACCGATGATAATCACAAAAGCTTTCAGCGTCTTACGAAGCAAAGGAACCAACTGATCATCCAGAGTGGATTCGGTCTTACTCGCTAATTTCAAAAAATAAGCTGCGACTACATTGACGAGCTTGTAGAAAATAATCGTAATCAAAAACGGTTTTAGCGTTCGGAGCATAATCAACACCCACGACCAGATCTCAATGGGAAGCTGAAGCACCCGTATAAAAAGAGAAAGTAAAAGTATAATCAGATAGAAGCTTATGACTCGCGCTACAGGTAAAATATAATTTTCTCCGACTCGTTCATAGCCCGCTCGTTTGAAAAAGTAGAGAAGCACTTTATCCACCACAAGGGTAAAAATCCAGTGCGCCAGAAATATAAAAAGTATCAGAATGAATATTCCAAAAAGCTGCCACAGCTGAAGTCCCCAATACTCCTGTGTGCCGATTTTTGGTAGGATATTGAGGAGTTTTGCAGTGCCGTAGGGATAGGTTTCAGAGTGAAGCTCAGCTATTTGGTTGACAGAGAAGGAGGAGAATCTCCACCTATTTCCGGTTTTTTCAAGGAAGATTCCCGGTAGGGTTTTCTTGTCGAAATAGTAAATATTATCTGACCCGGAGGTGCTGTCTCGATAGTTTTGATCATTTGGAATCTCACTTGTGCGTATGATCACTCCCTTTCCTTCAAATATTTGCTTCAGTTGTATGGCAAGTAGCTTGGTATCCGGGTTTTTAATGCCCTTTAAATCCAAAGTTTTTGCTGCTTTTTCAGGAAAAAAATGTGATTCTTCCAGATTGAAAAAAAATGTCAATGTGGTGTGATATGGTGAGCTCAAATTTACTTTTTCTCCGACTTTATTTAAGTCCTGATCTTCAGTGATTAGTTGACCGATAGCCTGACTGCTGACCAGAATCGAGATAAGGAAGAGAAAGAAATATTTTTTAAACATGGAACTCGGAGTGATTTGACGGCAAGTTACAGATAAGGGCTACCGTAGCCAAAGAAAACCCCGTATTGCTAGGATGCCAGTTTGAATTCTGTCAGTGTTTTGCCACTAATTGTGCGGATAATGTATTGGTTTTTCCCGGCCTGATAGGATATCTGTATCGGCCCGGCACTTTCGAGTGGCATGGTGGTTAGAAGTTTGCCTTTGAGATCATACAAGTAGGTAAAGCCTTGTGTGCGATCCGTGATAATGACCAGTTGCCTATTGGCTCCGAAGTCAAAATATTGATAACTCAGTCCCTCAGCTGACATGCGGATATTAAAGAGTATTTTCTCCGACCGATCCAGGACTTGCACATCATTATATTGTCTTGATATGAAGATATAGTCCGATTCATCGGCGTTCGGTATTATTTTATATTCATGATCCCGATCTCCTTTGACCAATTGATTTCGATAAGTGACTTCGCCGTTGAAATTCGTGTGGATAACTTCTCCGCTCGCTGAAATGCCGATCAGCAGCATCGTCTTTGAGCTAGGAGCACTCGAGGCCGAAAGCTTTGAATCGAATGATTCCGCCAGTTGGATAGGCGATTTGGTTTGTAATTCGCCTCTTCTATTGAATAGATGGAGCTGCCCTTTTTCTGTGAGCGCAACCATAAAGTCGCCCTTGCCAGGGACTCTATAGAATGCAGGCGCACCCATCGTATTTGACTTCAAAACGTTGGGATTCCATCCTTCCAGCGCAGCCCCTTCTTTATCCAGTAGGTACAAATCTCCGTCTGTAGTGGAGATGAAATACCGGTACTCTTTCGAATTGCTATAATCCACCAAGTTCAAATTTTTGATTTTATTTCCATTGAGTGGTAGCGGATAATTTGGTAGGGGATTTCCAAGCCGATCAATTCCATAGATGAATTCTGCGGTAGCAATAAGCAATTGAAGCTTTCCGTTTTGGTAATAATCAATGGCAAAAGCATCTGAAACGATTGGTCCTGACAGTTGCTTTGAATAGACTTCTTGGCCGGCTGCATTGATCAGGTAAAGGATGTTTTGATCGTCTTGCACCAAAATATCCTCCGTATTATCCTGATAGTTGGTAATCACTTTCGGTCCGTAGGTAAGACTGCTGGGAAATGATATTTTGTTGCTTGGAGAAACGGAAATCGCCTCAGATGATTTGGTCACCGGCTTGTCATCACCTAGGTAAAAAAATTTCAATGTTGCAGTTGGGCTGCCCTGAATTTGATTGATTCGGAAATTGACCGCTCGAAAAGACTGAAAGGAGGTGGAGTATTTTTGAAGGAAGGTACTCCAGGAAGGATTGGTGTCTGAGATCCAGGAATCCCAGATCAGGTCGATCAGGAAAAGCCTGTCAAATCCCGAAGTAGGATTCAGCAACTCGGATTCTTTGGGCGTTAGGCTTGATTTTCCCCAGGTATTTCCCTGCTGTATGGCATCCAGTATTGCTTTCATCGCCTGCTGCGAATTTGCAAAAATCAAAACATCGTCTTGGCTGGAAATGAATGTCTGTAAAAACCCCTCAAATTTCCCGGCAAAAAGATGAGCAGGAAATTCCTCTTCTCCGATGTAAATAATCTCCTGCCCTTTATAGAACTCTATTCTTCCTTCATTTTCGCTTGCAAGAAATTCTTTGAGCAGATCTAAAGAATTTTCCGAGCCGTTTGTTCGGCTTAGGAGTGCTTGGTTACCGGTTTTACCTCCCGAGTTTTCTAACTCCAGCAAGTACAATTCGCCGGTAAAGCTGTCAAAAAATCCTCTATCGATTAATTTCCGTTGGATCTCCCCATTTAACGTGGATCTGCCTGAGAATGCGCGATTGATTATTTTTTGAGTTTCAAAGATGCTTTCCAGATTAAACTGCGTCAATGCCTTTGTTCGGATTGGGATCAGATTCTGGATTTTCCCCAGATTGGCGGCTATGGAAGGAGTGAAATTGACTTCGTCTGCATAGCTGACCGGGCCTGAAAACTCGATCTCATTTTCATTCAACGTCAATTCCAAAGCGACACTACCATTTAGTAATTCAAAAGACTCGATGCTGGGAGATGTTCTTTCATTCGTTATCCCTTTTAAGAGACTGGCAATACTTTTTCCGGAAATGAGCAATCTCCCCAACGACGAATTGGAAAGCGGTAGTGGGTTATTCAGTTCGAAAAAGCTTCCTGCCTTGCCGTTGGCATAGAATCGAATCGCCTCCTCAACCAAGAAGGAGGAAGAGGAAATAACAGCCAAATCACCGACGTGGGTAATGCTCCAGTCCCGATTGTTTTCAGTATTGAAGTATTCGTAAACGACCTCATCAGAGTAGCTTCTGTTGGCGATTTTGGCTCCCTTGGGGATTTGCTTTTTGATTTGCTCAATCAAAGCCAAGGCTTCGTCCTCCTCCAGATTAATCGTAAAAAGTAATTCAAAACTTTCTGCTCCTGTAGGATGAAAGCTGATGGAGGTATGTCGTTCTTTGAGACGATTGAAAGCCTTATCGTCCCCATCCGCTAGACTGTCAAGCGTTGCGAGTTGAGAAGCGAGTTTTAAAAAGCCGGGGAATGTTTTCAGGATCTGCCAAGAAGGATCCTGAGTGATTGCATTCCAAGAGGCACCAAATTGGGAAGTTTCAAATACAAAAACAGCATTATTACTGACTACCTCAAGGTTATTAAGCTTGCGGGATGAAAAGTAGCTCTGATAAATCCAATAGCCGGCAGCGGCAAAAAGAATACTAAAAATTAGAATAAGTAGGCTTTTCCAGATTTTCACAGTTTGCGAGCGATTCAGGGGCTAGTAATACAAAAATCAGACCTAAGATATCTGCCGATGGATAGGATATCAAAGGTCTGACTGAATTGATTTTGAAGATTACTTTCCAAGATTGTCAAGGACATTCATTACTTCTTTGACATGTCCTCTTGAAGTTTCTAGAAGTGCTTTCTCTTCGGCATTTAGATCGAGTTCAATGACTTTTTCGACGCCATTTTTACCCAAGATCACTGGCACGCCGAGGTAGCAATCGTCGATACCGTATTCACCGTCCAGCTTGATACACACTGGGAATACCCGACGCTGATTCTTCAGAATTGCTTCGACCATTTGAGCAGCTGCTGCTCCTGGCGCATACCAGGCGGAAGTACCCATCAATTTAACCAGTTCGCCACCTCCAAATTTTGTCCGCTCGATGATTGCATCCAGCTTATCTTTTGTAATTAATTCCGTCACGGGAATGCCAGCTACAGTGGTATATCGAGGTAGTGGTACCATCGTATCTCCATGTCCACCCATGAGGATTGCCTGGATTTCCTTTGGAGAGATATTCAATTCCTCAGCCAAAAACGCTCTGTATCGTGCGGTATCCAATATTCCAGCCATACCGATTACCTTATTTCTATGCAGTCCAGAAGTGAGGTGTGCTTGGTACGTCATCACATCAAGTGGATTGGACACCACAATAATAATTGCATTTGGCGAGTGCTTTACGACATTTTCAGTCACAGACTTTACGATACCAGCATTGGTTTCTATCAAGTCATCGCGAGTCATGCCTGGCTTTCTTGGAAGACCGGAAGTGATCACTACCACATCGGAATTAGCAGTCTTGCTGTAGTCTCCAGTGCTGCCCACGGTTCGGCTGTCGTATTGATTAATCGGAGCTTTCTGGAAAATATCCAGTGCTTTACCTTCCGCGACACCTTCCTTGATGTCGATTAAAACAATTTCTTCGGCGATTTCGCGATATGCCAATACATCTGCGCAAGTTGCGCCCACGTTACCGGCTCCTACTACGGTTACTTTGCTCATAATTAGATATAGATTTTTTTAAGTATAATTCCTGCTAGAAAGCGAGGCTAAGTTATTAAACAAAGCCTAGGAATAGAAGTGGAGCGCAGAATACTTTGATTTGATTCCAATTTTTTGCCGGAAAAGGGGAAAGTGTATGAGATCACCTATTCGAACATCTGTCGAAGGCTGAAGAAGCCAAAGGACTCTCGATAGGATCGAAATAGGCGCTGATTGTTTTCGTTGTAGAATTCGGCGAGAGAGGTCATCATTTTTGCTTTGATTTTTGGGTTACTTTCAAAAATTTCCTGAATGGCAAAATAGGGGATCACAATCAATTCCGCTTCCTCAGATGTCACCAGTGCGGTGTAGGTTCGTTTGGCATTTTCCAAAAGTGAATTTTCGCCAAAAGCTTCCCCTTTTCTGATTTCGAGTATGGTCTCAAAGCTATCCTTGATGTCGATAGTCAGACATACATCGCCTTTTTTAACCAGATAGAGAGCTTGACTTGGATCCTTACTGAAGAAGACCACCTCGTCTCGGACGTATTTACGATGATGCATAGCCGGAATAAATCGAAACATTTCTTTGCTTCTCAATCGCTCAAAAAGCTTGATCAATGCCAAAAAATCAAACATCTGCTGTTCGTCTTCGGTGTAGGTTTTGGAAAAAGGATTTAACATAATCAGTTCTTTTTGAAATAAAGAGTTTTTCGAGTGGCGGCTGTGATTTTAACCCAATCGGCGATTCGATACCCGATGACCCAGGCGATCTCTCCATCGGATATCAACACCTTGACCGATTGTTTTTTAAACAAGGGGACTTTCAAATCTATCAAAAAGTCAGAGATTTTTTTACTGTGTCTCATGCCAAGTGGAATAAAGCGATCTCCGATTTCCCAATTTCTAATGGTCATGGGAAAGGTAAGTCGCTCCAGATCGAGCATTGCATTCTGCCGATGCGAGTCAGGAGTTCGGTCGGGATCTTTTATTAGGATTTTATAATCGCCTTCAGGTATTTGGAGATCACAATCAGATATGTCTATTTGGATGGGTTCGAAAGGAGCTATCAGTGGCGAAAGGAAAATCTTGTCTCGATCAATATTGATGATGTAATTATTTGATTTAAAGATTTTCCCTGCTTCATTGCCCCGAGTGTGTTCATATATGTCCTGTGCTTGATCTGAGTTGAAGCCATAGCTTCGCAGCCAAAAGTATATCAAACTTGCCGCTCCAGTCATTTGTCTGATCGCATCGATAGGCAGGCTTTGAATCTCTTCCTCAGTTTGGATGTTTTCTTCAAGCCATTGATCAAAAAGCCATGTGAAAGCTTTTCCGGTGTCTTTTAACCGTTCAAAACTGGTAATTAAATTTCGCTTAGCATCCGCTGAGAAATCATAGAAATCTGGCAGAATAGCATGTCGAAGTTTATTTCGTTTGTAGTCTGTTTTTTCATTACTACTATCCTCTCGCCATTGAATCTGATGGTTAGTTGCAAAATCTTCAATTTCTACTCTCGAAAATGGAAGCAACGGCCGAATGAGATAGCCCCGGATATCTGCCATTCCATAAATCCCTTCTATGCCGGTGCCTCGTAGTAAGTTCAAGAAGATCGTTTCGAGTTGATCATCTTGGTGATGTGCTATAATAATTCCATCGAGATTTTGGGATGATCTTATTTTTTCAAACCAATCGTAGCGAATCTCACGTGCGGCCATTTGAGTGGAAATATGAAACTTTGCTGCAAATCCTAAGGTATCCGCCTGATAGAAATGGGCTTTCTTTTCATTGGTTTTGGCCCATTCCTCCACAAATTTTTCATCCTCCTGACTTTCAGTACCACGAAGGTTGAAATTGACATGAGCTACTTCGAATGGGATCTTTGCACTAATCAAAAGCTCGCCAAGAGATATACTATCTAAGCCTCCACTGCATGCGAGCAGGTAGTTTTTGGAGTGATTTAACAAAGATTTGCTTCCGATATGTTGTATAAAAGCGTTTACCATTGATCAAAAATATCATTTTCTACTAAATTTGCCCACATTCACGTGACTATGACTGAGAAGCTTCTTTCGCTACTTGTATTATTGCTGATCTTATCGGGACTTTCCGTTAAAGCGGCTGCCCAAGGTTCCTCCACATTGGAGATCATGCAGGCAGATGTACTCGAAGGAGCCGAAGGTTTCGAAAGATTGATCGGATCGGTGCGAATGAAAAATCAAAATTCCTTGATTTTCTGCGATTCTGCACACTTTTTCAGAAATGAAAACCGAGCGAGACTTTTTGGAAATGTGCGAATAGAAGATACAGTTGATCCCGTGAAGACCCGAAGTGCCTATGCAGAGTACGATGGGAATACCAAGCTTGCAAAGCTGAGAAACCGAGTAGTATTTTCTAATGAAGAGACCACACTATATACTGAATACCTGGATTATGATCGAATGGGCAACATCGCCTATTACTATAATGATGGAAAAGTAGTAGACTCCGTAAATGTGCTGACCAGTGAGCGCGGTCGATACGAGGTCAATCTAGAGCGAATTACCTTTGAAAATGAGGTCGTTCTGGTCAATCCGGACTATACGCTCAAAACTAACTATCTTATTTATCTGACGATTCCCAAAACAGCGGAGACCCAAGGATTGACAAATCTCATTTCTAAAGATGGAAATAAACTAGATGCTCAAGATGGAAGTTTTTACAATACTCAATCCAAACAGTTTCGGTTTTTTGATGGAATTGTAGAGACTGAGACTAGCCGTATCAAAGGAAAAAAACTGTTCTATGACGAACTGGCAGCGTATTATAAAGGTGAGGAGGACGTCAGTGTGTATAATAAGGAGCGAGAGGTGGAGGTCTATGGGGATGTGGGAGAATACTGGGAAGATCGAAAATATAGCCTGGTGCACGGCAACGCACTGGTAAGACGCTACTTTGAAAAGGATACGCTTTACATGACAGCTGACACTTTAATTTCGCAGGACAATGAAGCGGATTCCGTCAGTTTTCTGCTTGCTTTCAGAGGTGTCAATATTTTGAATAAGGATATGTCAGGAGTTGCAGATTCTTTGGTTTACAATTATTCTGACTCCTCCATACGACTCTTTACAGAACCGGTCATGTGGAACGTTAAAAGCCAAATTTCAGCCGACTCGATGGTTTTTTATATTGCAAATGAAGAATTGGATCGAGTCTACCTCAAAGACAAAGGATTTGTAATCACTCAAGACACGCTCCTCAATTCGAATCAGATGAAAGGACGAACCATGCTCGGTTACTTTAAGGAAGGTCAGATCGATCGGCTTGATATCGACGGCAACGGCGAGTCACTTTATTTTCTGTTGGAGGCGGATACCCTCACGCAGGGAATAAATAAAACATTGAGCTCTACGATCAAACTCAGGTTTGTAGATGGTGCCATCGCGCGGGTCACCTATGGGGTAAAACCCGATGGGAAATTTACTCCCTTCCAGTTATTAGATGAGGAGACTTCAAAACTCACTGATTATAAACTGCGGATAGATGAAAAACCTACCATGGCAGACATTATATCCTGGCGCAAGGTGGAAGAAGTCGATCCCGAAGCAGAAAACTTTTTTAATATGCCGGAGGTGAACCTTCGTATGCCAACGGAAGAAGAAACCCAGAAATCCCTGGAAAAACGAATTCGGTATACAGAAAAATGAATTTAGGCTTATAATGTGATCATTAAATAAAACGAGTAACGACTTCCGTTCATATTTATTTTCCTAAGCTTAACAGAAATTAACCGCAAATTTCTTCAAACTGACAACCTTGAAGCTAAATTTGTACGTATATTGATAACAGTTCTAAAAAACTGAAGAGCTTATAGATTACAATTCTACATGAACAGATTCCTGATTTTTTTCACATGCCTTTGGCTGTCAATCCCTATTCTAGGGATCGGGCAACAGATTCGTGTACTCAGTGAAGACCTTTCATTCAGCGGAGACCTAGGAACCACACAGCGAAAAACAGTGATCCTACAAAACGATTCAGATCAATCTAAAACTTTCTTCCTCAAAAATCTGAGAGGAAATATAGGTTCGTCTCAAAACATTAAAGTCTGTATCGGTGATCAGTGTTTCGATCCAAAAAGAGAGTTGGCCAAGATCAAATTGACCTTAAAGTCAGGAGAGATTCTGACAGATGTTTACTTGGACTTTCAGATGGGAATAGCAGAGACACGAGGATCTTTCGATCTCTTCTTTGTGAATGAAGCAAACATCCGAGAGGTTTTTGTGGTGGAGGCGGTCTACAGGGTATCCAATGCGGAAAATAGAGTAGATGAATTTGACTATAAAGATGTAGTCTTAAGTGATGTTTATCCTAATCCAAGCAATCGAATCGCACAGCTAGACTACGAATACAAGAATCCCAAAGTCAAGGCTAAAATAGCTATTAACAGTTTCATTGGCAATCCTGTTGCCGAATATGAGCTAGATCCTAGTCGAAAGTCACTAGTAATTAATGTATCTGACTTCAACCCGGGAGTATATTTCTACACGCTTTTTCTAGACAATAAGAATATTGTCACAAAAAAGCTCGTTGTAAAGAAGTGATCTTCACTCCATTCCCCAATCCATTTGAATCCCAATAATTAACCCGTATATTTGCGGTCTTGAAAATGAAAATGCGCGTACAATCTCTTCTATTTCTGATTATTACTCTAGCTTTCGCTTCATGCGGTCCTTTCAATAAATTGGAGAAAAGTACCAATTGGGAAGAGCTGTACAAAGGTGCAAATGACTATTATCAGGCCGGGGAATTCAACAAAGCCATCATCCTGTACGATAAAGTGCTTCCAGTGATTCGTGGAAGCGAAAAGTCTGAGTTGGCGGATTATAACTATGCCAATTGTCACTTTAAAACCAAGCGATACATAGAAGCCGCAGGATACTTTAGTAATTTCTTTCGAACCTACAATCGTAGCCCACTAGCAGAGGAAGCACTCTTTATGAATGCCTACTCGCTTTACCTGGATTCACCTGACTACAATCTGGATCAGCAAAGTTCTCAAGAAGCAGTTGCGGCGATTCAGCAGTTCGTGACTGCATTCCCAGGATCTGCAAGCTATGAGCGGGCAATGGAAATGCTCGTAGATCTTCAAGGTAGATTTGAAGAAAAAGCATATCAGGAGTCCTCAATGTACTACAGATTGAAAGATGGGTTATATCCAGGAGATTTCTACAGAGCTTGTATCATCAATTTTCAGAATTTCTCAAAGGATTATCCTGAGAGCAAGTATAACGAGGAGCTTGCTTACAAATTAGTGGAGGTAAGCGCTGGATATGCGACAAATAGTGCTTACCAAAAGAAAGAAGAAAGATTGAACGATGCTTTGGCCTATGCCACCACGTTCTTTAGGAGATATCCAAGCAGTCCATATGCGGACGAAGTAAGGAAGTATGAGCAGATAGCGAAAGTAGAATTGACTGAGCATCTTGAGCTGAAAAATAAATATGCAGTCCTAGCAGCAGAGCAAGCAGCTAGAATCGCAGCAGAAAATAATTCCGAAATAAAAGAAAATAAGTAAAACATAATTAATAAAAATATGGCTACTAATCCGTCGATCATTACAAGAGATTTGGACAAAATCGCAAATAAGACTGGCAACATCTACGAGTCACTTCATGTGGTGGGACAGCGAGCAAAGCAAATTTCCAATACCTTGAAGGAGGAATTGAATAATAAGCTTTCTGAGTTTGCCTCTACTGTGGATAATCTTGAGGAAGTATTTGAAAACAAAGAGCAAATCGAGATCTCTAAATTCTATGAAAGAATGCCAAAGCCAAGCACTTTGGCTTTAGAAGAATTTACTGAAGGGAAAGTCTATCACAGATTTCCAGAAGAGCCACAAGGAGAATAATCCTATGAACCTTCACGGGAAGAAAATTTTGCTGGGAGTGACAGGAAGCATTGCGGCTTACAAATCAGCTCATCTCACCCGATTATTGATCAAAGCAGGAGCAGAAGTGCAAATCATTATGAGCGCTTCTGCTTCTGATTTTATTACCCCGCTCACACTAGCGACCCTTTCCAAAAATCCTGTATTAAGTCAATTCAAAAAAGACAATACAGGTGAATGGAATAATCATGTCGAATTGGGGCTTTGGGCAGATTTATTTTTGATTGCCCCAATAAGCGCAAATACCTTGGCCAAATTCGCAAATGGACTTTGCGATAATCTTCTATCAGCCGTTTACCTATCCGCACGCTGTCCAGTTATGATTGCCCCTGCCATGGATCTGGACATGTATCAGCATCCTTCGGTATTATCCAACTTATCAAAATTAAATTCCTATGGGAATCACATTTTGGATGCAGAATCCGGAGAACTTGCGAGTGGACTGGTAGGACAAGGACGAATGATGGAGCCTGAGCATATCCTATCTCGACTACTTGATTTCTTTAAAAAGTCTTCTGATTTCAAAGGGAAAAAAGTCTTGATCACAATGGGGCCTACACAAGAAGCCCTAGATCCAGTACGATTTATCAGTAACCATTCCAGTGGAAAGATGGGATTGGCACTGGCAAATGCATTTTTAACTCGTGGTGCAAAAGTATACGTAATTTCAGGACCGATCTCTTTGAAGGTAGAAAAGGAAAAATTCATCTGGAAAGATGTGATCTCGGCAAGGGAAATGTATGAAGCAGCAGATGCGATTCATGCGGAAATGGACATCTGCGTGTTTGCGGCAGCTGTAGCAGATTACACACCTGTATCTGTTTCTACCGAAAAGATTAAGAAATCTGAATCAGAAATCCATCTTGTAATGCAAAAGACTTCGGACATAGCTGCGGAGCTTGGCAAAGTCAAAAGCCAACAACAGATTCATGTAGGATTTGCGCTGGAGACGGAAAATGAAGAAGCAAACGCTTTGGCAAAACTTCAAAGAAAGAATTTTGACATGATCGTTTTGAATTCTACCCGTGAGGAAGGTGCAGGATTTAAGCTAGATACCAACAAAGTAAAGATTTTTCAAGGTTCAGGCCCATCTGTTCACTCTGAAATATCTTCCAAAGCAGTGATTGCTAATTTAATTCTGGATCAGATCAAAACTATCCCAGTATGGATTTGAGGATGGATATTTCTGTATTTTTAGAACAATGAAAAAAGTGCTTCTTTTTGTGTCTCTCGTGTTTATTTCATTTCTGACTTTTGCTCAGGAGTTAAATTTCACAGTAATCATCAATAGCGATAGATCTAGGATTCAGAACACCGATGTTTTCAATCAGATGAAAGCAAGTTTTGAGCAGTTCCTCAATGGAAGATCCTGGACTACTGTTGAATTCCGAGCAGAAGAGCGCATCAAAGGGAATCTCCTAATCACCATTAATGATGTGCCACAGGTAGGAAGCTATAATGCTACAGTGCAGATCCAGACGGTAAGGCCGGTATATGGGACAAATTTTGAAAGTCTCCTTTTTAACTTTGCAGATCGGAACTGGAATTTTGAGTACATCGAGTCCCAGCCTCTGGAATTTAACAGATTCACTTACCTCAATAATGTAAGCTCCCTGCTAGCTTATTATGCTCATATCGCATTGGGGATTGATTACGATTCCTTTGAAAGTCGTGGCGGAGATGACTTTTTTGAGATTGCCAATGACATCGTCAACAATGCCCAACAATCAGGACGACAGGGGTGGGGGCAGAGCACTTCAGATCGAAGAAACCGCTATTGGTTGATCAATGATATTTATATTTCTTCTGTTTATTCCAAGATCAGAGACGCTTATTACTTGTACCACCGACAGGGATTGGATATTCTTCAGGTGCAGCCAGACCAAGCGTATATAAATATTTTGGAGGCTATTCGTATTCTAGCAGAAGCGAATGAAGCGCAGCCCAATGGAATCTTCACTATTTCCTTCATGGATGCTAAAAGCGATGAAGTAGCTCAAATTCTCAAAAATGCCCCTTTGGAGATCCGTACTGAGGCATTGGAGCTATTGCTCGAAGTCGATCCAAATAATGCTAAAAAGTACAATGATTTGCTGAAAAGCTAAATTCGTTTATCTAGTTTTACCATCTCGTTTTATTTCCCATGCTCAAATCACTAAGCATTTCCAATTACGCCCTGATAGACCAACTGCTCATGCAGCCTGGTGCTGGATTGAGTATGATCACAGGTGAAACCGGTGCAGGTAAGTCAATCATGCTTGGTGCGGTGGGGATGCTACTCGGCAATCGGGCAGATACCAAGAGCTTGCTTCATGAAGATAAAAAATGTGTCATTGAAGGAGTTTTTGAAATAGGAAATTATGGACTCAAAGACTTCTTTGAGCGAGAAGATCTAGATTTTGACGCCACTTGTATCATTCGCAGGGAGATCAGCCCAAGTGGAAAATCCCGATCATTCATCAATGACACGCCCGTATTACTTGAAATTCTGAAATCACTCGGAGCAAAGTTAATGGATGTTCATTCGCAGCATGACACCTTGCAGCTGGGTTCGGGAGAATATCAGCTCGGACTTATCGATGCTTTTGCGCAGACTGATGTAGAAGTGAAAGATTATAAGGCGAGTTACAAAATTTTTAAAACCGCTCAGAAGGAATTTGAAAACCTTCAAAGACGAGCCATAGATTTGAAAAAAGAAGCGGATTTCAACTCATTCCAACTGGATGAACTCAGTGCGCTTGCGCTTCGTCAGGGAGAGCAAACCGAACTTGAATCCGCTCAGGAAATCTTGGAAAATGCCGAAGAAATCAAACTTCGGATTAATGAAATGCTTCATCTCCTACAGGATGAGCAAGTGGGTATGCTCAATGGCATGACCCAGCTCAGTCAAGGAATGCAGTCGCTGTCTAAACTGGCTCATGTCTATGAAGGCCTGCGCGAGCGGTTTCAGTCCTTGGTGATCGAACTGAATGACATAGAGGAAGCGCTTGGAGATGAAGAAAGCAGAGTAGAAGTGGATTTTGATAAATTAGATCAGACTCGGGATCGACTGAGTCGTATCTACCAACTTCAAAAGAAGCACGGTTTAGCTTCAGTTGAAGAGCTGATTGCTTTGGAAAGAGAACTTGCAGACAAGGTATTTGAAGTTCAAAACCTGGATGAACTCCTTCAGAATTCGGCGTCTGAGCTAAAATCTTTAGCCGAAAACTTGCAGAACACAGGCATAGCTTTACAGAAAAAGCGTACGGCTTGTTTCACATTATTTGGTCGGGAATTAGAAGTGCTTCTGTCGGGGCTGGGAATGGAAAATGCCAAAATAGAATTCGAGCATAAAACAGTTACTCCCAATTCAGGCGGGATGGATGAGATTGAAATTCTCTTTTCTGCCAACAAAGGCTCGTCTCCACAACCCATGAGGAAAGTAGCCTCAGGCGGTGAATTTTCAAGACTGCTTTTTGCTATCAAATACCTCATGGCGGATAAGATGGCTCTTCCAACTTTGATATTTGATGAAATAGACGCGGGAATTTCTGGCGAAGTTGCCCTCAAAATGGTCGGTATGATGCAGGATATTTCTAAAAATCATCAGGTCATCTGCATTACACATCTACCGCAGGTGGCAGGAAAGGGAGATGTACACTTTTTTGTCTACAAGGATAATAGTGCGGCAAAAACAGTCAGTAAGATTAAATTACTAAATCGGGAAGAGCGAATCGAGGAGCTAGCAAAAATGATAGCGGGAGTTTCTCCGTCCGCTTCGGCCTTGGAAAGTGCCAAGGAATTGCTTCGTTAATCTTCCGCTGGAAGAAGCGAGGAAGGCCAAAATCATAATTTTTGTCTATTTTTGACCATATCTTTAGAATCAATACCATAGCTATATGCCAGAAAATTTGCTGAAAGGAAAATTAGGAATTATTACAGGAGCGCTTGATGAGAATTCAATTGCTTGGAAAACAGCGTTGAGAGCCAAAGCTCAAGGTGCAAAATTTGTCCTGACCAATGCGCCAATTGCCATGCGAATGGGGGCAATCAATGAGCTAGCTCAAGAGTGCAATACTATTGTGATTCCGGCAGACGCCACAAGTCTGGAAGATATCGAAAAACTATACATTGGAGCAAAGGAATATCTTGGAGGCAACTTTGACTTTTTGCTACACTCCATTGGAATGTCTCCCAATATCCGTAAAGGCCGATCTTATGGAGACCTCAACTACGATTGGGCGATGAAGTCTTACGACGTATCTGCAATTTCTTTTCATAAAATGATGCAGGTAGCCGAGAAGCAAGATGTGATGAATGAGTGGGCGTCTATAGTTGGACTATCGTATATCGCCGCCCAGCGAATTTTCCCTTTCTATACTGATATGGCTGATGCTAAAGCGCTACTTGAAAGCATTGCCCGAGGCTACGGCTACCGATTTGGTAAGCTCAAAAAAGTTCGTGTCAATACCATCTCTCAATCACCGACCAAAACTACTGCGGGTACAGGCATCGGAGGATTTGATTCCTTTTATAATTTTGCGGAGTCGCTATCTCCGCTTGGAAACGCTTCGGCAGAATCATGTGCAGATTACATCGTCACGATGTTCTCAGATATGACCAGAATGGTCACGATGCAAAACCTATTCCACGATGGTGGATATTCATTCACCGGTATCTCGGAAGAGATGATGGAGAAAGTAAAAGATTTATAACAACCACCAATCTAACATCAAAAAGCCCTTCAGATTTTCTGAGGGGTTTTTTTTGGCTTTTCACTTATCCAAAACAAGTTTTTTGTTCTCTGATTTTAGCCTATCTTATTGGCTTCTAAGCACCACTTTATGAAATTAAAACTTGCTACGCTTGCATTTCTAAGCCTATTCATGGCTTTTCCTGTTTTAGCCCAAATCCAACCTGCACCTGATCGCGCAGAAGGTGATGGCCAGTATGGACGCCTGATTCTAAGAGGAGTTATCTTAATAGATGGTACAGGTGCACCACCGGTTGGGCCTGTAGACATCGTCGTGGCAAAGAACAGGATTGAGCAGATTCAAGTGGTCGGTTATCCGGGACTTCCGATTACGGAGAGCAGACGACCAAAAGCAGGCCCAGATGACAAAGTTTATGAATTGGAAGGTCATTATCTACTTCCTGGATTTATCGACTCTCATGGACATATCGGAGGTACAGGTCAAGGAACTCCGGCAGAATATGTCTATAAGCTTTGGATGGCGCATGGGATTACTGCTGTCAAAGATCCATCCAGCGGCAACGGTTTAGATTGGGTGCTAGATCAGAAAAAACGATCTGCCGCAAATGAAATCACCGCTCCAAGACTATTTGCTTATACTGCTTTTGGTCAAGGTGCTGAGAAGCCAATCACTACTGCCGAACAGGCTAAATCCTGGGTAAATGAAAATAAGGCTAAGGGTGCTGATGGAATAAAATTCTTCGGAGCGAAGCCCGAAATCATGCAAGCCGCAATCTCGGAAAATAAGAGACTTGGGCTGCGCTCCGTTATGCATCATCAGCAGTTGGACGTCGCAAGGTGGAATGTGCTGAATTCAGCCAAAGCAGGCCTGACTGGTATGGAGCATTGGTATGGATTGCCTGAGGCACTTTTTGAAGATCGCACGATTCAGGATTTCCGATTGGACTATAATTATCAGAATGAGCAGCATCGATTTGGAGAAGCGGGAAAGCTTTGGAAACAAGCCGCTGCCCCTTATTCAGAGCATTGGAACAAAGTCATGAATGAGTTATTGGAACTAGATTTCACCTTGGATCCTACTTTTAATATTTATGAAGCAAATCGTGATCTCATGCGAGCACGAACTGCGGAGTGGCATCCTGTTTATACACTTCCTTCATTATGGAAATTTTATCAGCCAAGCCGTCAGTCTCATGGTTCGTACTGGTTTGATTGGACTACCGAGGAGGAGATTCAGTGGAAAGAAAATTACAGACTTTGGATGACTTTCATCAATGAATACAAAAATCGAGGAGGGCGAGTGACCGCTGGTTCTGATTCTGGATTCATTTATCAATTATATGGTTTTGCTTATATCCGAGAGTTGGAGCTTCTTCGGGAGGCTGGATTTCACCCTTTGGAAGTGATCCGCGCCGCCACACTTCATGGAGCAGAATCTCTTGGAATGGAGAAAGAAATTGGCACAGTGGAAGTAGGAAAACTTGCTGATTTTGTCATAGTGGAAGAGAATCCGCTTCAAAATTTCAAAGTATTGTACGGTACAGGCGCAATACGATTGGATGAAAATAATCAGCCTATCCGAGTAGGTGGTGTCAAGTATACAGTGAAAGACGGTATCGTCTACGATGCTAAAAAATTGCTCGAAGATGTAAGAGCTATCGTGGAAAAGGCAAAAAAAGACGAAAATGTGATCCTCAAGCAACCAGGATTGGATTGGGAATAACGAACACTTGAATCAATAAATTCGTAAAATCTTCCCAATTGACGTTTCAAGATCCTTTCTTGATGGGATAAATGGGGATTTCAATGAATTTAATACGTATTGGACAATTTGAAAAAGGCAGATTATCGACCAAAAACAGAGCAGGATGCCAGAGATAGAAGTAAACGGTGTAAAGATCAATTATGTAGATACTGGAATCGGGGAGGAAACTGTTGTTTTTTCACATAGCCTGCTTTTTTCCCACCGGATGTTTCAAGATCAAATTGATTTTTTAAAAACCACTTTTCGAGTCATAGCCTATGATCATCGAGGTCAAGGGCAAAGTGAGGTGACTGGACCTTTTGATATGGATACTTTGACCGAAGATGCCCGTGAGTTGATTAAGAAGCTGATTGGAAAGCCTGTTCACTTTGCTGGACTATCGATGGGTGGTTTTGTGGGGATGAGGCTTGCGGCTCGACATCCAGAGCTGATCAAAAGCCTTATTTTGCTTGATACATCAGCTAACTCTGAACCTGTAGAGAATCTGCCAAAGTACAAGATGCTCAATGGAATGGTCAACTGGTTTGGGATTTTGCCACCCATCGCTAATAAAGTCATGCCTATTATGTTTGCGCAAAGCTGGCTTTTGAATCCTTTGAATGGTGATCGGATCAAATTTTGGAAAAACCAGCTAAGTTCGAATAGGAAATCAATTACTGCTTCAGTTGAAGGAGTAATCTATCGAAAGGGCATTGAGTCTGAAATAAGGAAAATCACTTGTCCTACGCTCGTTATTGTCGGCGATGAAGATGTAGCGACCAAACCTGAAAAAGCCAAGTTCATCCAAATGAGCATCAAAGGAGCAAAGCTCCACATGATTCCCGGAGCAGGGCACAGTAGCAGTATAGAAAAGCCAAGAGAAGTAAATCGTCTGATTGGAGACTGGCTCGTAGAGATAGCAGATTGATTTCTTGGTTTCAAACCAGTCTAATTTTTCCCCCCAATTCTTTAAAAAGTTTTAATAACTGAAAAGCAATGACTTAGTCCTTATTTGGAACACATTGGAACTTTCAAGATATAATATATGTATATACATTAAATACAATTACAATTATCATGGGTAAAATCGAAGATGCGATTCAGCAGAAGGAATTCAAGGATCCTTACAATAAGCTCGTCGTAAACTTATTATACACCAATAGTTATTTGGTGACTTTGCAAAATAGCTTGTTCAAGCCCCATGAGATCTCGCCAGAGCAGTATAATGTGCTCCGTATTTTAAAGGGTCAAAATGGAGTCCCAACCACAGTATCTTCCATACAAGATCGAATGCTTAATAAAATGTCAAATGCCAGCAGACTTGTGGAAAAGCTTAAACTGAAAGGTCTCTTAGAGCGTCGTGAGTGTCCTGGGGATCGAAGACAAGTAGATGTAATGATTACAGAAAAGGGTCTGGCACTGCTAAATCTGCTGCATATAGAAGTAGAGAAGTCCAATAAAACCTTTGTGAAACTAGAAGAAAATGAAGTCAATCAATTGAACCATCTTTTGGATAAAATGAGAGGATAATAATTTTAGATTAATCGTCGTATATTCTATTAATTTATTAGGCTTGTTCGCAATTGCACCAGTAGCTTTAAATTTCTTAGCTTATTGGGGCAGAAGACGCCTGCCTGCCGTAGGCAGGGAACACCTAAACGCCAAATATCAATTTGGCACCAATTAAAAATCTTTCCTTTTTTGCCTGCTGGCAAAGTATCGGACAGTCATATAATTTATAAATAACTCCAATTACTATTTAACTAAATACAAATACTATGAGTACTACCAAATGGATTATCGACCCAACCCACTCTGAGGTTTCTTTCAAAGTAAAGCACTTGGTCATTTCGACCGTGACAGGGTATTTCAAAAAATTTGAAGGAAATATGGAAAGTAACTCAGACGACTTTGATGGAGCCAAAATAAACTTCTCCGCAGCGATTGACAGCATCGATACCAATCAAAGTGATCGAGATAAACACTTGAAATCAGAAGAGTTCTTTGACGCTGTAAGTCACCCAAATCTCACATTTTCTGGAACTGTAAAGAATACTGGAGGCGATTATAAACTCATAGGAGAGTTGACCATGAGAGGCACTGCCAAAGCAGTAGAATTAGAGGTAGACTTTGGTGGTATAGCCGGTGATACTTATGGACAAACTAAGGCTGGATTTGAAATCGAAGGAAAGGTAAACCGTAAAGACTTTGGGCTTTCTTGGTCAGCCATCACTGAGGCGGGAAGTGTGGTAGTGAGTGATCAAGTTCGATTACTATTGAGTGTGCAATTAGTGAAGCAATCATAAAGGGTAAAAGCGCTGTTGGAAATTTGGCCTTTGGTCACTTTTTTTATTCAAAACGAAAAGAAAATATATGAAACCATTAATCACAGGCATTCACCATATCACTGCAATCGCCGGAAATCCCCAAGCCAATATTGATTTTTACACTGGGATTTTAGGATTGAGATTGGTTAAGAAAACAATTAATTTCGATTCACCTGATGTGTATCACTTCTATTTTGGAGATGAGTTTGGTAGCCCGGGGACGGTCTTTACAACCTTCCCTTTTACCGGAGCTAGGAAGGGGACTAAAGGCACTGGCGAATTAAGTTATACCGCATTTTCGATCCCGATCGAATCATTGGATTATTGGATTTCCAGACTGAAAAAGTTCGATTTAAATGTGTCGGATACCTTGACTCGGTTTGGGGATAAACTTATCCAATTTGAAGATCATGATGGAATGGGGATCGAATTAATCGCAAATGATTCGGACGAGCGGAAGGGTTGGACTTATGGTCAGATTCCTTTGGATCATTCGATTCGTGGATTTTATGGAGCTACACTTAACCTTCGGAGCAAAGAAGGCACTGAAGAACTTCTGACTAAGCACATGGACTACCGATTTATTGCTGAAGAGAATGGGAGATTTCGATATGGTACTGCCGGCAAAGCAGGAGATATCGTGGATATTCTGGTAAATCCAACTGGTAACCGTAGTCAGCAAAGTGCCGGCAGCGTTCACCACATCGCGTTCCGGACGGCAAATAGTTCAAGTCAATTGATGATCCAAAAGATTCTTATCACTAATGGGTACCAAGTCACAGAAGTGAAAGACCGGAATTATTTTATGTCGATTTACTTCCGAGAGCCAGGGGGAGTCTTATTTGAAATCGCCACGGATGAGCCTGGCTTTGCAATAGATGAGGATGAGGCACATTTGGGAGAGCTGCTGAAATTACCAGACTGGGCTGAGCCAAGCAGAGATAAAATTGAAGCAGCGCTTACGCCAGTTGCCTTAAATACAGCGAATTATGTCTAAGATTATTTCTGCAGGTCTACCTCTCGATCAAGCTTCAAAAGTTGCGATCCTGATTCATGGCAGGGGTGCAAGTGCCTCTGGAATTCTAGCGCTAAAAGATCATCTCAATCTGGATAATTTCGCCTTGCTTGCGCCCGAAGCTGTTGGCAATTCTTGGTACCCTTACAGTTTTATGGCCCCTGACAAGAATAATGAGCCAGCTTATTCCACGGCCATTCAACGGCTAAAGGATATTGTGGAAGAATTGTTTGCTAAAGGATTCACATCAGAACAGATTTACTTCATAGGTTTCTCCCAAGGAGCTTGCTTATCGCTTGAGTTTGCGGCTCGCTTCGCGAAAAAATACGGTGGAATAATAGCATTTACAGGCGGACTGATAGGCGAGCATTTGACAAAGGAAAAATATACTGGTTCGCTTGACGGTACCCTTGTATTTATTGGTAGCAGTAAGCAGGATTTTCATGTCCCACTTACACGAATAGAACTTTCTGAAGAATTGCTGGTTCAATTGGGAGCGAATGTAAAAACGCTGACTTTTGAAGATTCAGATCATACGATTCGCAAAGAAGAAATTGATTGGGTCAATGGTAATATTTTAGTATAAGGTTTTCTTAATTCAGAAAAAGCCCTAGCAATTGTTGGGGCTTTTTTTATGTGGAATGCGATTTAATTCTAAGATTTATAATGAAAATTTCGCTTAAAAATACTTTCGTAACTACCTGATAATATAATAAATGATTCCGAAAATAGGAATTTACTCAATAAGATGAGTAAATTTACTCAATAGAATGAGTAAATTATTATGGCTTATCAGCGTATAGAAAAAGCAATCATCCAAAAACGTCTCCAAGAGGAGCCTCGAAGATTCATTCAGGTGATCTATGGGCCACGGCAAGTAGGAAAGACCACCCTCGTGCGTCAAGTAATCAAGGATATGAATGCTTCAAATACCTTCGTCGCTGCGGATGCTATTCCCGCTGGAGACAGAATATGGATTGCGCAGCAATGGGAAAATGCACGCCTCATCCAAAATCAAAACCCCGAAATTCCCCATCTTTTGATTATTGATGAGGTACAAAAAATCGATAATTGGAGCGAACAAGTCAAAGCAGAATGGGATCGGGATACCGCGGAGGAGCGCGACATCCGAGTGATTTTGCTGGGTTCTTCCCGACTGATGCTGCAGCAAGGTCTCACTGAATCGCTTGCAGGAAGATTTGAAGCAATTTATCTCGGACACTGGTCCTACAAAGAGATGAAAGAAGCTTTTGGACTTTCTCCGGAGGAATATATCTGGTTTGGGGGATATCCCGGAGCGATCAGTTTAATGGAGGATGAAGATCGATGGAAAAACTACGTACGCGACGCATTGCTCGAGACTAGTATCTCCAAAGATATCTTGATGCTGACTCGAGTAGATAAGCCAGCATTGATGAAACGTCTCTTTGAGATTGGCTCAGCTTATTCGGGTCAAATACTCAGCTTCACCAAAGTCATGGGACAGCTGGCAGATGCAGGAAACACCACGACTTTGGCTAATTACTTGGAGCTGCTGAATGAAGCTGGACTATTGGCGGGGCTGGAAAAATACAGCCCAAATCTAGTCCGAAAGCGTTCTTCCAGCCCGAAGTTTATGGTGCACAATACTGCGATCATGTCAGGAATCTCGAATGAAACCCCCGAAACTTTGCAGGCAGATCATCGGGCTTGGGGTCGATGGGTAGAGTCTGCAGTAGGAGCTCATCTGGTGAATCAGGCTTTCAAAGAAAAGAAACTGACTATCTACTACTGGAGAGAAGGTAACGAAGAAGTAGATTTCGTGGTGGAATACAAAAAACGAATCATCGCTCTTGAAGTCAAGACTTCTAAAGTTGGGGGACTTGCAGGCCTGAATGCCTTTGCCAAGCAATATCGACCAGAGAAATCCTTGGTCATTGGTACAGACGGCATTCCTTGGGAAGAGTTCTTGCAGCTCGATGTGTTGAGTCTATTCGATTAAAAGACAGCTTTTTAGCTGTCTTTTTTTCTTAAAAATACCTTTGTAACTTACTGTAAATCAATTGATATAATCAAGTTTAAATAATTTACTCAACGCGATGAGTAAAATTGCTCAGTGGAAAAGTTAATCAAATACTCGACTCAGTTCCCCTGAAGGAGAGTACAATTGGTAGCGAAACAGGTCAAAGTCTGAACTCAAATCAAGTGAGGTTTTGCAACTCGATGTATTGAGGTGATACGATTATGAAACAGCTTTTTAGATGTTTTTTGATAAAAAATAATTTTGTAACTTATTGCAAATCAATTGTTAGAATCGTTTTTACAGAATTTACTCAACGTACTGAGTAAATTTACTCAATGGCAATTGTTAATTAAATTTCCACCCACCCCAGTCCCATGAAGCGGGAGAGGATTTGAGGAGGTACAAGTCTGTCTTGAACCGAAAGGAGCAGTCCAAGACTAAAGTCTTGAACCAAATAGAGTCTGACTTGAACCGAGTAACGCAGTCTAAGCCTGAAGTCTTGAACCAAATAAATTTTGATCACTGGTCCAAGTCTGAAGACTTGAACCAAGCAGTCCCAAATCTTAATAAGAATAACTGACTTGAGATCCTTTTTCAGGGTCGAGTTCGATCTGTGCAAATACCCCGATCTCTTGTTGTAATTCTTCCACATGACTGATGATTCCCACAATCCGATTTTCATGACGTAAGGATTTTAGCGTCTCAAAAACAACTCGCAGTGCATTACGATCCAAGGCTCCAAAACCTTCGTCTAAGAAGAAAAAGCTTTGATCAGCTTGGTTAAGTGACTTTACTTTTTCGGCAAGAGCCAAAGCCAAGCAAAGCGAGGCCTGAAATGTCTGTCCGCCGGATAGTGTCTTGAGAAGCCGTCGCTTTCCCCCATTGAGGTAATCGATCACCCAAAAGGTATTATCCGAGTCAATTTCCAGACTGAGGCTATTTTTGCTCAGTTTCATAAATCGGGTATTGGCCGTATTGCACAGCTCTTGAAGGTAGATGGTGCTCACATATTTAACAAAGCCACTACCCTTAAAAAGGCGTTCCAGTTCCTTCAAATTGGTTTCGCGTATATCAAGTTTGGCTAGGGTTTGTTCCAAAGTTGCTTTTTCACTCAGCTTGGTTTCAGACTCCTTGATCCGCTGCTGTAGTAATGCGGCCTCCTGCTGCATAGACTCATGCTGGGATTTTAGCAATTGGAATTCTGCTTTGAGCGATAGGAAATTGGCTTGATCAAAATCTGTAACTCCAGGCTCGGATTGTAATTCTAAAATCCTGCTACTGATTGTCGCAAGCTTTTGATCAAAATGGCGAATCTCCAAGTCCACTTTCTCTGCATCGATCGAATGCTCAAAAAGTATGATCAGTGCCTGCTCATCAGGAAATTTGTATTCAACTTTCAGTTTCGAAAAAGTCGATTTCAGCACTTCAAGTTTTCCGGTAAGATCCACTTTTCGCAGCTCAAAATTTTTCAAATCTGCCAAATTGGTGCTTTGCTCGGCTCTTTTATCTTTGAGATGCTTCTGCTTTCCATCCAAAAGCTCTATGGATTCTCGGATGTCATCTTCCACTTTTTGAATCATCGCCTTTATGGCAGCCAGTTCTTTTTGGAAAAAGGGTCTACAAAACGTGGGGTCTTTGATCTCTTCGTTTTTTGTGGTGATCGCTGTTTGCTTAGTATGAAGCGAAAGGGAGGCTTGGTTGAATGTTTTTTCCATAGACTCAAGTTCCTGTCGATCTGCATTCCAAGATTGGCGGAGGCTTTTGAGTGACTGCTCAAGTTTGGATTTGATTTGAGAAGCCAGATCCAAGGCTTCAATTCGTTTCAGAAGCGATTGTTGATCAGGTACTCCAAATTCTTCCAGTTTACGCATTAGTTCGGATTGTGAACCGAGAGTTTGAGCTAGTTCTTGAGATTTTTCAGCTTTGGTTTTCAGTAGGGATTCTCTTCTGATTTCGATCTCCTGTTGTTTCTGAATTAGGCTTAGGAGATGCTCGATTTGATTTTTAGCAGATTCGATTCGATGCCTCAGCGACTGAAGTTCTTCTTCCTCAGCGACGGCTGCCAGCGGTGAGGGATGCTCGAGCGAACCGCAAAGCGGACAGGATTCTCCGGCATGTAGGAGGTGGACATGGGCTGTCAATCCCTGTTTGATCGTTAGTTTTTCCCGCTCGCTTTCCAGTGATTTAAGCGCTGATTTCTCCACCTCTATCCATTCTTGGGTTGATTTGTCCTGACTTGGAAGTGTAGCAAGCAGGTTTTCCAAAGTCGTTTTGGCTTCAAGTTCTTGGGAATTGATTTGTCTGAGACTTTCTTCGAGATAGTTATTTTGACGTGAGATTTGCTCCCATTCTCGCGCTGCACTTTTCAGTTCTGAAAGCTGACTCGCATCTACATTGGCTAAGTTTTCTGATTGCTGCTCTTGATCTTTGATTTGCTTTTCTATAGATTTTTGTTTGACTTTTTTGGACTCGATTTCGGGTTGTAGCGTTTCTACTTTTTTACTCGCTGCGGATAGCTCCTGATTTAAGCCTTGGATTTCAGCTACCTTTTTGAGATCTCTGATCTTGGCTTCTCGATTGGGACGATCTTGATTTTTTTGCTTGAGATCGATTTCCTCTTTTTCCAGTTCCGCTACTTCCTGCTCAAATCGGATGACAAATCGAGCCGCATTTTCAGCACTTACTTTTGCCTTTTCGAGCTCGGCGTCGCAGTCTTTCAGATTATCCCATGTCGGTTTTAAATAAGTTTTGGCAGCAATGAATTCCCGATGAAGAATTCTTTTTCGTTCGATTTCAGGTTTTCGGCTTTCTAAAACTCCTTTTTCCCCAACGAATTTTAGCAATTCGCTGTGTTTTTGACCTTGAGTTTCTTGAGCCCTGAGACTTGTTTCCTGTTGAGCCAGGTTTTTGGAGGATTCTGAGATTTTTAATTTGACCTCACCAAGCTGGCTTTCAGATTCTTTCAGGTTTGCTTTCGAATAGGCTTCCAAACCAGTCAGTTGAGTCTCAAGCCGTATTCTGTTTTCCTTCTCGACTTTGAGCAAAGCTCCTGTTTTCTGCGAAAGATCAAATCGCTCCAAACCAAAAAGCTCCTTCATCATCTCTGCCCTTGGCCCGGGCGTGAGGTCGATAAACTCGCGAAATTTCCCCTGCGGAATAATCACAGTCTGCTTGAAATGCTCCTTTTTCATCCCGATGATATCCTCCGCCCGAGCATCCAAAGGTTCCCATTCATCGTCTTTTCTGAGATAGAAAATATGCTCTGCCGAATCTACTTTTTCAGGATCTTTTTTATTCCGCTTGGCCGCATAGCGCGCGAGATAGTGCGATTGGTTGTTCAGTCCCGAGCGAAACTCAAAATTAATCAGGAGCGTATCACTTTGAAGATTGAGCATGCTGCTTTTTTCGCCACGGTCGGAGAGTCGCTCGGTACTTCCATAAAGTGCCAAAAGGACCCCTTCTAAAATCGAGGATTTCCCAGATCCTACAGCGCCAAAAATTCCAAAAAGTCCAGCTGCGGTCAGCTTTTCAAAGTCGATGACTTGCTTTTCCCGATAGGAATAAAGTCCCTGAATTTCTAATTGTATCGGTATCATGATTGATTTTCCTGACTGATTACTTCCTGAAATAATTCTAATAGTTCGGCATTTGGTTCTTGACCTTTTTCACTTTTATAGAAAAGCTGAAAGAGACTCGTCATGCTTTTGCCGAGATCCTCCACCTGAAGTCGATTGTTATCGGTATTCGAAACCCCTTTTAACTGCGGAATTAAATTGACGATGCCATCGTGGGCTTTTTGGATTGCTTTTCGCGTGGCGGCATCAATGGCATAGTCGGTTTCATAGGTCAGTTCGACGAAGCAATAGGGATGCTCTTCCAGCCATTTCAAAGTTTCAGGAAGATTGTCAAATTTCACCCGATGAAGTGCTCGACCAGATTGAAGGGGAATGGGCTGATAATTAACCTGTTTTCCAGGTCCGGCTTCGATGATTACCACTTGCTTCTGTTGATCTGCTTCGCTAAAAGAATAAGCAAGTGGTGAACTGGAATAAACTACTGGCATTGGGTTTTTGCTCGCAGCGTGGTAGCGATGCAAATGTCCCAAAGCCGCATATTGGATTTGTGGAGGAATATTGCTGGTAAACAGTGCCTGAGTGCCTCCAACATGTAAGATTGGTCGCTCTGATTCAGGTTCTGCCTCCATTGGCTGACCTTCTTGGGTGAAATAGAAATGCCCGAGAAAAAGATTGACTCCTGATTCATCACAGTTATTGTCTGCAAGACTGGACCATTTTGTGGACAAAATATTTCTAAACTCCTGTTCTCGATTTTCTTCACCGAGGTAGGTTTTGAGGGATACTTCATTGGCATAAGGGGCCAATAAGATCCGAATAGGAAAGTCAAATTTTGGAAGTTTGAGTTCTACGAATCCTGATTCCGCAGCGGTGATTTCAATTCCTGATTCCAATTTCCCAAGAGGAATCACAGTCTGAAAACTGCTGTAAAAAATAATTCCCAGTTCCCGGGCCAATGGATCCGGGGCTTCAATAAATTGGCTGCTGTCGTGATTGCCAGAGATAGCAATAATGGGCCGGCTTCCATTTTTTGAAAGCTTTCGAAGGGTTTTATAGAGCAACTCTACCGCTTCATGACTAGGATTGAAGGAGTCGAAGATATCACCTGCGAGTAGTACCAAATCGACGTCTTCACGATCTGCGATCTCACAGATTTCAGCGAGTACGAGCTTTTGTTCCTCTATTCGAGAATATTCCTGAAGTCGCTTACCAAGATGCCAATCGGCTGTGTGGAGGATTTTAATCATGATGAATACTATAAAAGTCTGAAGTTCAAAGATTTTCCGTTAATCCGGAAAAAGAGGAATCCCCGCTGATTTATGGAAGGAATTCTAAATTAGTTTTTATCCTTTCGAGTAGCAAATATTTGGAATGACTTGACAGGAATTGGCAGGCTTATTGGAAAGATGCGATGAACGTCTAGTTTTGTGTATGCGGTTGCTGCTTTGGGTATTCTTTTTTCTGTTGATGAGTTCATCTGTATTTGGGCAAGCAAAAGATTCTGTATTGATCCAGACAGGTACAGCCAGTTTTTATGGTAAGAAATTTCACTTGAAGATGACTTCAAACGGAGAGATTTTTCACATGGATAGCCTCACCGCCGCACATAAGTACTTGCCCTTTGACACTTGGGTGAAAGTAACCCGAGCAGATACCAAAGACTCCGTCTGGGTTCGGATTAACGATCGCCTTCCTAAAACCTCCCGTAGAGTTATTGACATCTCAAGACGTGCAGCCACTCAATTAAAGATGATCGATAAGGGTTTGGCTACAGTGAATGTGACCGTAGCCACCATCGATGTCATGAACCGTTTGTATACTCATTTCGATGGAGAGGCTCCTGGTACGATTAGGTTGAGGATCTATGAAAAGCCCTTTTCTGTTTATCGCCCCGAGCCGACTTGGACGTGGAAGCTGGGCAAAAGTGAGTAGTACTAACTGCCAGAAATAGAGCGTACTAGGTTGTTTTTTTACTTCATACCAAAAAATTAGGCATTGATAATCAACTAGTTATAGTTTTAGGTTAAAATATTTTCAAACTAAGCTTGCGTAGAACTGTTTTTTTTCTATATTGAAACCGAAAGATCAAGGTAGGCGCCAAAAATCTGA
>Ga0136559_1000071_pt1 | contig 35430 bp, 31 predicted proteins | sample AntRauMeHopE1496_FD_104633 | JGI IMG/M metagenome (GOLD analysis project Ga0136559, IMG submission 104633) | Saline lake microbial communities from Rauer Islands, Antarctica - Metagenome Hop E1 #496 | ecosystem: Environmental > Aquatic > Non-marine Saline and Alkaline > Saline | place... | reverse complement strand
TTTAGCGACTGTGAACTGCTCCGAAGGCAGGCGGAAGATCAAAGGACGAATAGCAATGTGCGACGAGAGAAACGCCACTCTCCAAAAAAGGCAGCATTGGGAGATACAGACTGACCGTAAAAGGCGTCTGTGGATAACGAGAGAACGTGGCTCGCAAGGCTAACGGTAATGCTCAAAGGCTCCTGTCCTAAGGTGTAATCTCAACCTAGGCAAAAGACTACAATGTGTTTTGTGTAACAGTTTTCGAGCACCGATCCATTTGGAAGTAAGCGATTACTCCACTTCCGAGACTGTTACACTAAACACATAGTTTTAATGATACATCAACTTAAAATACCGGTACCGTTTGTGGAAAGTAATGGAACGGTTGATGTATCTTTTAAACAATATTGCTGCGCGGTAGAGAAGTAGTTAACTCACTGGGTTCATACCTCAGAGATCGGCGGTGCAAATCCGTCCTGCGCCACCAAAATTGCTCTGATATCTCAATTGGTTAGAGAAGCCGGCTCATAACCGGAAGGTTCGGGGTTCGAGTCCCTGTCGGAGCACCACACAGTTCAAAAGAGTAAGGATTGACAAATATTCTAGTTCCTTACGCAGGCGTAAAAAGAAACACATAGTTGTTTGAAGGCAGCTGGGCCCGTTAAATTCTTACTAGACGATTGCTGATGCCACTTTTGAACTTGACAAAACACCGTGTCTAAATTATTATATAGTTATGGAACATCTATATTAATATTCAAAATAGATGCTGATAAAATCTAATTAGGACAATAATGAGTAGTAAGATAACCTATTTAATTCCTTTTGAAGGCAGGACTGATAAATCCGATCCCGACGATATATTAAAGGCATATGATCACTTAATAAATTCCACTCCAGGAAATTTTATCATAACCATGCTTGCAGAGCCATTTTTATGGGCAGACTTTTCTGGGTGGAGTAAAAAGATAATAGAAGAAATAGAAAAAAAACAACACACTGTTTATTTCTTTATAAATTCTTCTTTTAATTATGATCATCTAGATGCTGATCTTAGAAGTAAAATCTTTCTTATTGACTTTTATATTTCTGACGCAGTGTTTAGATACTACTACGATAAGTCTGTAACATCAAGCAATTCATGGAATTCAGCCAGTACTAAAGGACTACTTCTTTCTGGAAAACCTGATTATTATAATAGATACCAAACTGTAATTCACCTAGATCAAGTAGATCGTCTTAAAGACTTTGTGTATTCGTTTAATGGAAACACTGTTAGTGATCTGCGTGATATAAAATTATTCTATCCTAATAATAACGATATTATAGAAAAAATAAAAAAGTTGACCAACTCTCTTGATATTGAGTATAAAGATCAACACTACAGTGGTTATCCGTTTGATATTAACCTGTATAAGAATACTGTGCTCAGTCTTATTCCTGAAGGAGTCTTAGATTATCACAACGACAATCTAGCATCAATGGAAGAATTAATAAAATTAGAGTATTACTACTCAGAAACTGACAACCCATTTATCACCGAAAAAACCTATAGAGCAATCCTAAACCATCACCCATTTATTATATTAGGATTGACAAATACTTTAACTTATTTAGAAAGCATAGGGTTTAAGACATTTAGAGAATATCTAAAATACCCCGATTACAATGAAATGAAAAGTCTTCGAGATCGTATATACTATGGTGTAGAAAATAGTATACATTTTCTTGATACTTACGCTAAAAATCGAGATAAGATAAATCAAGATATAATACATAATTTTAACAATCTAATTAAAGTCGCACATCAGCAATGGAACTCTGTTCCACTTATAAGAAATGACAATAATTTATTATTTGAAATACACGTGAACTGCTCTTTTGATTTGTTGTCTGATAATTTAAAGAAGACATCTATAAATACTTCAATACAGCTATAGTCTAAATTAAGGAAGTGCCGATGCATGTTAGTTCACAAAAAATTAAACAAGACATCTTAAGTCACATTGATAAAAATTTTAGTGACGTATCTTTCTTCAATGAAGTATTCAAAAAACATCCCCATTATGGAAAATTAGAATTAAAGAATTTTCTTCCTGAATATATAACTGAAGAACTGTCTAAAGAATTAGACAATATTCCGCTGTCTAGTTGTAAAAAATTTACCAGAAATAAAAGCTGTATGTATGAGCACAACAATTTAACTGACACTCCAATAGCTGATGCTGTGGTTCATGCATTTAATAGTTCTACTTTTTTAAATTGGTTACAAAATATTACACATACAACTAGACTAATACCAGATCCTCATCTAATAGGTGCTGGATATATGAAGTCGTTTAAAGGTGATAGTTTAAAAGTTCATACAGACTTCAATTGGGTCGAGGAACTGCACTTATATAAAAAAGTGAATTGCATAATCTATTTGAATAAGGATTGGCAAGTTGATTGGAATGGATCTCTTAAATTTTATGACACAAACAATGAAAAAGTTATCAGCGAAACTTTTCCAGACTTTGGTAATCTACTAATCTGGGAATATGATGAACTAGCTTACCACGGATATCCTGAGTCACTAAATTGTCCAGTAACACAAAGCAGGAAAGGATTGAGACTTTTCTACTATCAAAGTAATTCTATTCCTTCTCCTGATCGAAAACCACATAGAAGTCTATATGGTTTTGATAAAATTAAAAAAACTCCGCATGATATAGGAAACTTAAAAAAATGAATCTTCGAGGCGCAAAGCCTATTAATGACGACTCGGTTAAATCTTTTATACTTTCTCAAAATTGTACAAAAGACCTGTATAACAAAGATATTCAGTATGAATTTATTGATTCGTTTTTTAAATGGATTAATTCAAGTCAACTCAATAATCTCAAAGGATTAGAATTATTCACTAATCAAAAAATAGTTACAGGAACAACTCAAACTTTTGATCATTGGTATTGGCGACATAAAAACAGACGTTTTCGATTTTATCGAGGAGAATTTATGTATCATTCTGCTGTTCTAAAAAATGGCGGCAGTTTTGAATATATCAATGATAAATCTTTAGAAGATGATGATGCTGTTATAATCAGTGTTCCGTTTTCAGATTATGGTGTTCAGCATCCAAATTTAGAACATATATTAAACAACTGTGATCTTTTAAACATTCCTGTATTATTAGATTTTGCGTACTTTCCGTGTACAAAAAATATAAATTTAGATTTAAGTAAGCATAAATCTGTAGAAACTGTAACGTTTTCGATCTCTAAAGCATTTTATGGTGCAGAATTTCTACGTGTGGGCATGAGATTAGAAAAACAAAATATAGATGATGGAGTTGATGTTTTCAATTCTGTTGAAATAGTAAATCGAATTACGTTAAGTATAGCATTGAAGTTAATCGAAAATTATGATGTAGATTATAATTGGAATATGTATAAAAATAATTACAACGAAGTTTGCGATGAATTAAATCTTGTTAAAACAGATTGTATTATGTTTGGACTTGGAGACCAAACATACGAAAAGTATAACAGAGGTTCAGAAGTTAATAGAGTGTGTATTTCAGAATTAATAGGAAAGAAAATAAATGACAGTAGTAAGTAGTCACAACGACTGGGATCCTTTAGAAGAAATTATCGTAGGTATAGCTGATCACGCAAGAATCCCTACAGTAGACAAGTCGACGCATAGTTTTGGATTTGCCGATTGTGAGTTTGATCATATCAAAGATCTCGAAGGGCCTAGTCCGCAATGGGTTATTGACGAAGCAAATGAGGATCTTGATAATCTTTCCGATACTCTAAAAAAACTAGGAGTAACTGTTCGGAGGCCTGAGTCTATTGATCAAAGTAAAACATTTAAAACAACAGATTGGGAAACAACAGGATATTACGTATACTGTCCTAGAGATCTTCTGCTGCCATTGGATAATTTAATAATTGATTGTCCTAGTCCAATGAGGGCTAGACAGTATGAAACTTTAGCATATCGTGATTTTCTTTATGATGTAGTTGATCATGGCGGCGAATGGATATCTGCACCCAAGCCCAGACTTTTAGATTCAAGTTATCAATTAGAGGACCTAAGTATTCCTACTCTTACCAATGAAGAAATAATATTTGATGCTCCTAACATAGTGCGTCTCGGTCAGGACCTATTATATCAAGTGTCAAATTCAGGTAACTTATGGGGATATAAATGGCTGCGCAATTTACTAGAACCACGTGGTTATCGTATTCACTTGGCTGAAAAGTTTTATAGCTACACTCACTTTGATTCAACTGTTATTCCTCTGCGTCCCGGCCTAGTGCTGTTTAATGGAGATAGAATCACTCCAGACTGGTATCCGCCTATCTTTAAAGATTGGGATAAAATCTATATTCCGGGCGACGAAGTTGTAGACATTGGTACTAACTTAGCCAATGGTGTTTCTCCTTGTAGTAAGTATATTGGGTTGAATATGCTCAGTGTTAACGAAGAACTAGTAATTGTTGATGAGAATCAAGATTATGTTAGACGTGAACTTAGTAAATGGGGAATTGAATCTATTGGGTTGCCAATGCGTCAATCACGAACACTGAGTGGCGGCTTTCATTGTGTAACACTTGACACTAAGAGAAAAGGTACATTAGAAAACTATTTTTAAGAAAGTTACATAACTACTTGACAAAACACTGTGTCTAAATTATTATATATTTATGGAACATTCATACCAACAACGATTTGATCTCTTTCATAAGACTGTAGCAGAGTGGCATCAACACCACCGGTCTACGTCGCCGGGCACTACTGCTCGACTGAAGAAAAGATTCGCTGAGTATGAATATGAATACCATAAAGCTATAGCAGAATACAGAAAAACAAAGAAACAAAAATCTTTAGACACTGCGCAGAAAATAGTTGACAATGCTGAAAAAGAGTTTAAAGTATACACAAGACTAGAATTTCTAGGCACATTAGCAAAATAAGGAAAAGGCAAATGAAACTAACACTACGCAAAGCGAACGCTGTTCAGGCAGCAATTAACGAGGCTGTAAAAGCACTTGATCTTAACTACACTGTGACTCTTAACGAGTTTGAAGGTGTGGAGGATCAGATTAACGCAGTACGCAATCGCTTTTGGGCACAGTCGGACATTAGAGCACAGATGCTTGAATCTCTTTATGAGATCCGTGCTAAAGTGGCACAGGCAAACGCCGCAGCTGGTATTAACGACCAGTTGGCGCTGGTTGCTTACCTTGAAAAGCAGATCGGCCATAAAACTATGTTGGCCAGCAAAGGTGTGCAAACTACGCTTCGTGTTTTAAACGGGGAAATTAAAAAGATTGCGAGTGCTAAGGACGAAGGCTACGGATACAGCCGTCGTGATGTAACAACTACTATCTTTACAGAAGCGGAAATTGAAACTTTCCGCAAGGATGCTGCTAACTTTAAGCGTGATAAGCAGAAGCTGCAGGATGAGTTGCTTGAACTGAACGTGCAAACAGAAATTGAACTTTTGGAAGAAACTGCGACATTCCTAAAGAGCGCGGATATTCTTTAAAGAATCAGAGTCAGGTCGCCGGACGCAGATTAGGTAGTACCTTAATCCTTAGCTAAGGAACATACAGGCGACACTTTTTAGTTTTGGTAGTTATGCGTTGAAAGCGTAAACTACCCAGTGAGGAGAAAGAAAGAGAATAGGCAACTAGTATGATTTTCATACGATAGCACACGGTTTCAAAAACCTTTGGCTGTCATGCTCCAGTTAAATTACATCTGAATAAGATTGCACTTTGCTAACTGGAAATATGAAGCGTTATGCACTTTGTTTTTTGTATTTTGTTTAGGGGACTGTATACCACGCCCTTGCACATTGTCCAGCTTATTACTCGCTTTCTCCAATCTGTTATAAAGGATTATAAATGAAAATTCTAGAATTATTTGAAGATGTTGTAACGTATCTTGATACCAACGGGCATGAAAAGACCATAGACTTTCTTTTACAAGAAACCAAAGAACCATTAACTATTGTATGTTTAGATGAAGTTCCTACATATGATGAAGTAAAGGCATTCTTAACTCCTAGATTATACAATAATAAAAATTTAAAATTGGTGTTCGGCGGCAGTGACGTTGATTACTATAAACCTTTATCCCAAGAAATTGGAGTTGAAATAAAAACTTATCCAGACTTTCTGTTCTTGCATACATATTATTTCCAAGTAGATAATCAAAAAATTATAAATCCTAAAGTCGATACTCTTTATATCTTTATGAATTATCGCACTAGATTGCATCGTAAGATGCTGATAGATTGTTTGGCAAAAGAAAAACTTCTAGAAGATAATTATTTTACTTGGTGGAACCCTCCGTTCAAAGATGGACGTGGCGCAACCATAGCAAAAGAATTTAGTAATAATAGTGCATTTTCAGTTACAGATCCAGAATACACATGGAAGCACTGGCGACCAAAAAAAACAATATTGCTGTCACAGACAACTGAACCTGAAACTCCTCCATATCTTACAGTTCCAGTTGAATTCAAAAAAAGTTTAATAAATCTCATTGCAGAAACTACAACTGATGTGCCGTTTATAACAGAAAAGACTTATAACTCAATATTATGGAAAAAGCCATTTATTATCTTAGGACATCTAGGAATACACCAAGACTTAGTAGACTTGGGATTTAAGCTGCCTGACTTTATTGATTACAGATTTGATCAAGAACCAGACTTAGAAAAGCGTGTTTATATGATAGTGGAAGAACTAAAAAGATTGAGTCTATTAGATTTGGAAAAATTAAAGAATCTAGCGCAGCCTTTTGTTAACTATAATTACGATCATTATGGTAAACTAGTTAACAATGCAAGCTTCCCAGATTATCTTAGAATCTATATGGAAGATAAATTACAGAACGATCCAAAACGAATGCAGTTTATAGAACATTATAAAGATTATATGATACATCCTTACAAAAAATCATAATTTTTTCAAAAAAATTTAAAAATGGTTGACAAGCTCAAATAACAGTGTATATTAACAGTAAGATGATAAAATATCTAGAGAAAAAAGTTAGTAAAAAGATAAAAAAATGGTTGACATACTCAAATAACAGTGTATATTAACAGTAAGATGATAAATAAAACGTAGACAACAAATAAAACGGTTGACACACTATTAAAACCATGCTATAGTAAAGCATAACAAAGGAAAGACAGTTAAGATGATGATCGCAACTAAACATATGTTTATTAAAAGCATTAGAGAATGCCGCGAGTATCGTGTTGGCAGCTCGGAGGGTTATGGCGGATGATGTAGCATAATACATCAAAAGTTTTTAACAAGCCTCCAGTAGCAATACTAGGAGGCTTTTTTAATGATTACAGTGGATGTGCGGAACGAGACTGCGAGTAACCACTTAAAACAAACTCAAATGGGCGTCCTCGGTGATGGAAGCGAAAGCGGAAAAACCCGAGAGATAAACAAATTCTATTTTCACATGCACAACAGTCTAATGGGACAGTCCCACTGGAAAAGTTATGGCTAGCAAATACCGGATCGGCGGAGATTGTTGTGCAGTTGTAAATAGAAATTGGTCGGTGGCCCGGATGGTAAGGGGTGAGACTGCAAATCTCAAGCACTGCGAAGTAATCAGTTCGATTCTGATACCGACCTCCACGATTGGTACTGTAGCTGAGTTGGTTCAAGCGCCTGGCTCATAACTAGGAGTAGGTTGGTTCGATCCCAACCAGTACCACCAAAACACAATATGGCAGTCAACAGCTTGGCCAAGCTGGTCAGAAATGTGTTAACAACAAGATGGTTCGATTCCCTGGCTCTGGTGAGGCTTGTTGTTAATATGATCTGTTTGTGGCTGTCCCTAATATGGCCCCATAGTTTACGCTGGTTAGAATACTGGACTTTCAATCCGGAGAAACGGGATCGTCACCCGTTGGGGCTACCAAAAACAAAACGGGAGTGCGGCGCAGTTGGAGAGGCGCGGCTGACTGTAAATCAGTTCGTAAAGTGAGTTGGTTCGAATCCATCCACTCCCACCATAACAATGCGCCGGTAGCTCAGAGGCAGAGCAGCGGTCTCTTAAACCGATGGTCGTGGGTTCAAATCCCACCCGGCACACCAAATAAAACGGTTGACAACAGTTCAACACAGTGTATAACAGTTATAGAAAGGATACACAATAAAACGAAAACGTAAACTAGAAGAAAGCGACAAACGATATGTGGACCGGTAGCTGAGTTGGTTTAGCGGGAGACTTTTAATCTCTGCCTTACGTGGGTTCGAACCCCACCCGGTTCACCATTGTTTTGATGATACACTATGAACTAGAAGTGGCGTATGCTACGAGAAGACTAAGTTACCCTGTTTCATTCGGGGCTACGCAGGGGAGGATCCTGCTGGTGTATCTTCTAAACTATGAATATAGTGGCGTAGCTCAGTGGAAGAGCAACCCCCTGATAAGGGTTAGGTCGGTGGTTCAATCCCACCCGCTACTACCAAAAACAATGCCGATTTAGTGTTAGCGGTAAGCACGAAAGATTGTGGATCTTTTAGGTCTGGTTCAAATCCAGAAATTGGTACCAAAACTATATACTCGCGTATCCCCCCTCGCTACGAACGAGGTGAAAGGTAACTGGATCACATGGGGGTTCGAATCCCTCCGCGAGTACCAAAATAACAGTTGACAACTGTGTAGTTGATGCTATATTAAGACATGGGCTGAGTTCAGTGTTTCTCGAGATAAACTGTTCCAGCAAATCGTCCGCCTGCTGTTCCCACCGTGGTAGGTCTAAAGTGACGTAAAGCCAATAAAAGTTAACGGTGGGCCGTATTACTTTGGTGATACACTATTAACAAAACAGCCGTGGCTGGCTCGCTAGACTACCCCGGGTTCTTAGTTGGTTAGGGAAAAAAGCTATAGTGTATCTCTCAAGTAATACAGTCCACCAAGAATAGACTGGATATAATCACCCCTTGTGAGGGTGACCTTAGCGATAGGTCAAGGCTGCAAACAGCCCAGTCTATACTTATTCACTATGCAAGAGGTCGACATCTTGTGTAGAGAGAACACTGCATACGTCACAGGGCTACTCGGCGTATCGGGTAACACGGTCTGAGTCTTAGCTTGGATGCAGGGGTAAAAGTCCCAATGGGGGTCTAGGAATTAAAGGAAACAATATGCGATACAGAAAGTTTTACGACGACTTCTAGGCTAATAACCTAGGAGGACAAAATGGCAAAATCATTACCACAGGCCGGCAATGTTAATATGCGCGGCAAAAAGACAAAACTTATGCGCTGTAAATGCTGTACGTGTATTGACTTACGAGACAAAATACTGTATAGTATACACAAGAAAGAAATGAAAGATCAAGAATAGGTGACGGCAATCACCTTCTCTGAGAGACTATCGTTTACGACTTTGCCGAGTTGTGGATAGATAGACTGCTTCGTCTAAAGGATAGGACGCTGGGCTTTACTGCCCGGAAACACAGGTTCGATTCCTGTAGCAGTTTTGCTCTCAGAGAGAATATACACCCCCGCCGCTGGGACGGAACTGAGACTTCTAATCTCGTGCCGGAGGGTTCGATTCCTTCCGGGGGTACCAATACGCCTTTGTAGCTCAGCGGAAGAGCTATGGTCTTCGAAACCATTGGTCGGGAGTTCGAATCTCTCCAAGGGCACCAAATTTTAGTCGCTGTGGTGTAATGGTAACCACGCTATCTTGAGTAGGTAGTGCTGTAAAGCGTGAGAGTTCGAATCTCTCCAGCGACACCAATTGGGCACATTCGGAAACGGATGTGCCTTTTTTCTTGACTAAAATTTCGTTTGAGCATATACTATAGAAGAACAAGAGGAAAGACTATGAGAGATATTTTTGTAACATCAGACACGCATTTTAGACATGCGAACATTTTAAAATTCACTGACAGCGCAACTGGCGAGTTGATCCGCGGCGATAGATTCGCTGATGTAGATGCTATGGACGAACACATGATTGAACGGTGGAATTCAGTTGTCAAGCAGGGCGACATTGTTTTCCATCTAGGTGATGTTGTAATGGGCGACAAGGAATGGTTCAAAACAAACTGGCCGCGTCTTAACGGCAGTAAGCGACTAATTGTTGGCAATCACGATGACATTCCGTTTCTTGCTTCAGGTGGCTTTTTTAAGAAAGTACAGATGTGGCGAATGTTTCCTGAGTTTGGATTGATGTTTAGTCATGTGCCGCTACATGAATCTAGCCTACGCAGAGGGGCACCCGACGACCCTGATGCTCCTGTGCTGCTAAATGTCCATGGACACATTCATCAGAACCCCAGCCCAGAAGGTCCTTATCGCAATGTAAGTGTAGAAGCAACTGACTATACTCCTGTTAACATAGAAGAACTGCGTATTAAGTAATGGAATATAAACTGCCCATATTATACAGCAGAGCAGATCCTAAACAGCGCAGACTGGTAAGAGAACAGTATGTGGGCGTTTGTGTACACTGAAGAAGATGTAGAATATATGCGGCAATGGAGACTACACCAATGACACGTAAATACCACGTTCCAAAAACCTTTGAGATTGACAGCGAAATCGCGGATCTAATAGCATCTCAAAGCCTCAAGCAGCACTATAACTATGCCGTAGAAGACATGGATAACTTTGTGCTACATCAAAAAGGTCATCCAGATGACTACGAACACAATCTCAAACTCAAAGAGGCACTTCAAATAGTTCTTGACTATTACGGAGTATAACTATATAATGAAATCACACACCAAGGACACATAAAATGCGCTCACAACCTGATAGTATTATCCGCGATCTAGAACAGCACAACAGCCGCCTGGACAAAGAAGCAATCATCCGCACAGCATACGAAGAAGGCTTGCCTGAATTCTTTGAAGGGTTGCGTATGGCACTGGATCCGCTGGTAACGTTTGGTGTAAAACAAGTACCCGAAGCAACTGCGGATGGACAAGGACTAGAGTGGAGTGTGTTTGTAGACCTAGCACAAAAACTTCAGAACCGTGAACTCACAGGTCATGCTGCTAGAGATGCTGTTGTGTTAACTATGAGCATTGCTACTATATCACAATGGAATGACTGGTACCGTCGTATCCTTATTAAAGATTTACGTTGCGGCGTAAGTGAAAAAACTGTGAACAAAGTAGTGCCCGACTGTGTGCCTGTGTTTACCTGTATGCTGGCACATGATTCAGCCAATCACGAAAAGAAGATGCAGGGCAAAAAACAGATTGAATCCAAGTTGGATGGTGTGCGAGTCATTACCATCATCCGCGGCGAAAAGGTAGAAATGTTTAGTCGCAACGGAAAACAGTTTCACAATTTCGGACACATCATCCAAGAGATCGAAACTGTATTGAAAGACAATCCTGTGCCATATCCGTTGGTGTTGGACGGCGAAGTGATGAGCGCTAGTTTCCAAGACCTTATGCGACAGTTACAGCGTAAAGAAACAGTTCAAAATTCAGATGCTGTTCTACACCTGTTTGATACAGTTCCACTGGAAGATTTCCTCAAAGGTTCATGGGATAAGCCACAGAGTTTCCGCAGTGAGATCACTAAGCATTGGGTAGAGGAGCATAGCAGCGTCTTAGAGCACGTTACAGCACTGGAGTGGGAAACGGTAGACCTGGACACACCAGAAGGCGAAGAGCGCTTTGTACAGTTAAATAAAGCGGCCGTAGACGGTGGCTACGAAGGTCTTCTTATTAAAGATCCAGATGCTCCGTATGAATGTAAAAGAACTCACGCTTGGCTAAAAGCAAAACCTGTAATCACGGTTGATTTAAAAGTAGTTGATTTACAAGAAGGAACTGGAAAAAATATAGGTATTCTAGGTGCTCTTATTTGTGAAGGAAAAGATTCTGGTAAACAAATTAAAGTAAATGTTGGATCTGGGTTAACCGATAGCCAACGAAAAGATTTTTGGAATAACAAAAAAGATGTACTGGGCTCAACTGTTGAAATTATGGCCGATGCTATAACTAAATCGCAAGACTCTGAAGAAGTGCATAGTTTAAGATTTCCGAGATTCCATCGTTTTAGAGACGACAAATAACCTATCATAATACCTTCGTAGACATAAATACTATGGAGGTATAGTATGGAGAATTTATGTAGTTATGGTTGCGGGCAAGAAGGTACTATTAAAAACAAATCGAACAAAAATTGGAGATGTTCGATTAGCCCTAATAGTTGTCCTGCTGTAAAGGAAACAAAAAAGAAGAAAACATTAGAAAAATATGGTGTAGAAAATATAAGCCAATCTAAAATAATTCAAGAAAAGAAAAAAGAAACTTGGATTAAAAATTATGGAGTAGACAATCCGTCAAAGGCTGAAATTAATAAACAAAAAATAAGAGATGCGTGGCCTGAGACTAAAAAGAAAAGAGAAAAAACTTGGCTCGAAAATTACGGTGTAGATTCATATGCCAAAACTAAAGAATTTCAGCAAAAGAGAAAAAAGACCTGGCTGAAAAAGTATGGAGTTGATAATCCGACAAAAAATCCTGAAATAGCACATAAAGTTTTTATGTCCAACTCTAAATCTGAATATAGGACTAAAACTTTAATCTTACCTAGCGGTAAAGAAATAAGATATCAAGGTTACGAAGACAAAGTAATTTTAGATTTATTAAAGTCTGGGCTCACTGAAAATGATATAATAACAGGACCGGGCAATGTTCCTCACATCACTTACTCATTCAAAGGCAAAACACATAGGTATTATCCAGATATCTACATACCAAGATATAATCAACTAATTGAAGTTAAATCTTTGTATACTTGGAAAAAATATAAACAGATAAATTTAGCCAAGCGTGAAGCAAGTAAAGCAGCAGGATATAATTACACAGTTGCTGTAAGATGATTGACAATTCAACATCCGTATGTTAAAGTAATAACATTAATAAAACTACAAAGGAAGAACAATGACCAAACTTGTTAAAATTGCATTTGTTGATATTGACACTGGAGAGTTTTATGTAAAAGAAAACTCACTAACTAATTGGGTTTTTAACAGTGATGTAAGTCGAGCAAAATTATATCTAGCAAGGCCCGAAGTTAGAGAGTTTTTCAATTATGTTGCTCAAAATAGCAAACGAAATCTAAAATGTGTAGAAGTTGAAGTTGTATTTAATGTATTGGGCGACTCAAAATATTTAGATTTCTTAAACAATCGTGATTTTCAACTGTATCAAAAACTCAACCAACAAGCAGAAGATAATATTGATGCTATGAAGGAAACGGATTATCGCAAATGAAAATCGCTTCGGTTAAAGTTTAACAATACTAAAGAAAATGTCCTCTAAAATGTACGAGTGTAAGCGCAGTCACAGTTGGCTCAAAGCCAAACCATTTATTGAAGTAACACTGGAGGTTACAGGTATTGAACAAGGAACAGGACGCAATGAAGGACGACTCGGGGCTCTGGTATGTGCTGGGCAGGACGATGGGAAAGATATTACAGTCAACGTTGGCGGCGGCTTTTCGGATGATCAGCGATCCCAATTTTGGAATGCTAGGGATGCTGTTGTTGGTAATCTTGTTGAAGTTAGGGCAGATGCTGTAACGCAGAACCAAGATGGCACCTACAGCCTACGCTTTCCACGCTTTAAAACATTCCGCGGATTTGAAGTAGGTGAGAAACTATGATTGAAGTTCCATTTGATATTGAAAGACACGATGCTGAAGGCCACAATCCGTTGAGCATGTGGATTCAGCGTAAATGGAACATGCCTTGGTTAAACTATCTGCTGGAAAATAATCAAGGCATTGAAACTGTAAAGTTCTATAACCCGCCTACTGATCAGTACACTGTGAAATTTAGATCCAAGATGGACCCAAAACACGAAATCTACTACCATCTCAAATTTAGCCATTGACAATCTCGAATTCTGACTATATAACAGTATTAACACAACAAAGAGGGAATACACATGGCTCGCGCAGCAAAAGTAGCAACCAAACCCAAAAAGAAAACAGTTCGCACAGTTCGTCGTGGTGTGAATCGTTTCGCTCTTGCTCCTACAGACAACTGGAACAAAGCCAAGCACTTCGTTCACTATGAGATTGAATCAAAGGAATGGGCCAACAAGGTCAAGGATTATATCCGCAACAACTATGACCGCAAGACAGTAGCAGCGATCAACAAACTGCCTGACTGGAAAACCAACAACTACAGCCATTGGGCCTGTACCGCTTTCCTACTTGAAGTAAATCCCTCAGTGATTCCTAAAGCATACAAGACTGGTATTGTCAAGTGGGTAGAAGGTCTCGCAGAAGAAGGTCAAAAACTCGCAGAAGAAAAAACTGCTGAGGAAAAGACAAAGAAGAATGCTCACACTCCTACAATTCAAGAGCGCATCGCAGAACAGGCAGAAGCACAATCAGAGGCTATTGAAACGTGGCTGGAAGGCTTTGTTCTAGACAAGGCTCAGTTTGATCCTATGGGCTTTGACTTTAAATCGCACTTTGCTCGTACTGGTGTTACACAGGCACACGCTCGTAGGCTCAAAGGATTCTATGAAAATGAACTGGCTGACTTTGAAGATTTAGAACGTATGCCCACTGCGGGTCAACTTAAAAAGATGTCTGAACTGGAGGCTGACCTTTGGGCACAGCTCAAAGAAGGTTATGCGCATCTTAAAAAAGCAGACATCGCCAAGTATACACAAGCAATCACTAGCCTGCTTGACGCACTTGACTTTGTGATTGAGCAAAGCAAGGCCAAGCGCAAGCCGCGTGTTGCTAAACCTAAGAGCGCAGACAAACTGGTTGCCAAGATGAAATATCTCAAGGTTGACGACAAATACAAACTGACCAGTGTTAATCCTGTTGATGTTGTGGGAGCAAGTGAACTTTGGGTGTTCAATGTCAAAACCCGCAAACTGGGCAAGTATGTTGCTGCTAATGTTGATCCAAAAGGTATGAAGCGTGAAGGCACTGGGCTTAGTATCAAAGGCACTACAATTGAAGGCTTTGATGAAAGCCTCAGTGTTCAGAAAACTCTGCGCAAGCCTGAAGAGCAACTCAAAGCGTTCAAAAGTGCTGGCAAAGTTGCTCTGCGCAAGTTTATGGAAGAGATCGCAACTACTGATACAAAATTAAGTGGTCGACTGAATCCTGATACCGTGCTGCTCAAGGTAAATTAAAAATTCATATAAATACACTGTCTAAGATAGATAGGGTACTGATATGGAACAACAAACAAAAGCAACACTAGAGTCTGCTCTTAACGCCTTAGGAGACTCTATACATGAGATAGTAGAAACTGCGCTAAGAGTTGAGGACATAGCAATTATTTCTACTAAGCCTGTTGTTTTTAATAGTTCGAGCGAAAAAGGTCCATATGGCCAAGGATTGCACTGGAAAGGCACTGGTGCTACTAAGCAATTTGTTTATAGAGCAAACCCTGACAGAATCTGGACCACAGAGATTATAGACCTTAACTCAGAATCTTACTATAGCATTGACAATACCCCAGTGCTTAGAAAAAATGAATTAGGCAGTTCTGTAAGAAAAAGTTATCTAACCGAAGTTGGCACTCTTAACAATTTGTCAACTCAAGGTGATTTAACTATAGATGAATTTATCTTTTACAATGCGTCAGCCCAGAGATTAGGCTTTGGTACTGATGCGCCAAATGCTAGCATAAGCATCGCAAGCTTAGACAATGAATTTATAATTGACGTAGAAGGTGCTAGTACCAGAATCGGAAATTGGACCACAGATGATCTAGAAATTGTTACAGACGATACCACACGAATGACAGTTTCGAAAAACGGAAATATCACTCTGGGAACTAGTATTGAAACAAAGACCACTGTGATTGGTAAGTTGGGAGTTAATGTAAAGAACCCCGACGTTGACATTAGTACATCAGGTGCAGTGAGATTCCAAGGAAAAAAATTCGAAGTTGCTGACGCAATACCTACAAACGGAACATATGATAAGGGTGACATTGTTTGGAGCAACGATCCCAAGCCTACAGGATATGTAGGCTGGATCTGTGTAAGAGAAGGTACACCAGGTATGTGGAAGCCGTTTGGACAGATTGGCTCATAAGTCAGCATAAAACTATTTTGCTCTAGCCTATAAATATTATAGAAGGAGCATACTATGTCTGAAAATAATTTTAAGAAAAAAACCAAAAAACAAGTAAGATGGTGGGCATATGCTGCCTGGACTCTGCCCTTTACAGCACTGGCCGTGCTGGTGTTTCTACATTTCTTCGGTTGGGACAGCGTATATGATTACGCAATAGTAATAGGCGCAGTGGTGTTTTTCAGCGTTGGCGTGTTTTGGTGGTGGTGGGCAATTTTTAAAATTAAAACACTTGCAGAATTGCTAGGCTCAGTGGGCGACAGAATTGATGTTGTTCGAACACATGTGATAGGTATACGCAAAGATTTACAAATCGATGATGCTGATAATAGGTAATGGAGAAAGCAGATCAGGCATTGATCTAAATAAAATCAACATGCCAAAAATAGGATGTAATGCAGTATTTAGAGACTGCTATACTGAACATCTAGTGTGTGTAGACAGACCTATGGTCAAAGAAGCAATCAGTTTCGGAGCAACAGAGGACAGAACTGTTTACACAAGATCTGATTGGTATATGAGATTTGACATAGAACCTGTGCCAAACTTACCATATCAAGGCGCTGCAAAAGCAGATGATCCATTCAATTGGGGCAGTGGTGCATATGCTGTGCTGCTAGGAGCAACACTCAGTTCTACAGTAGGATTGATTGGATTTGACCTCTACAGCAGCAACGGCAAAATCAATAACGTTTACAAAGACAGCGAAAACTACAAACACAGTGATCACAGTGCAGTTGATCCCAGATATTGGATCTATCAAATAGCACAGGTTGTATCACACTTTCCACAAACACAGTTTACAATATTTCAAACAGATGCATGGCAGTTGCCCAACAGTTGGAAAAAATCTAACCTAACAGTTGACAGCATAAGTAATATATAGTATATTAACTGTAGTGGACTATGTGTTCGACCCACTCTAAATATTCCGCACACTCCATTAAACTAGGAGTATAAAAATGGCAAAATACTATTCGACTAAAACATATGGTACTGACAGAGGATTAAGCTGTTGCTTCCGTCAGTGGCGTGCTACACACAGTCATTGTAGCTTACTGCATGGATACTCACTTGGTATCAAACTGATCTTTGAGACTGATACACTGGACAGTAGAAACTGGGTCATGGACTTTGGTGGACTAAAGCTGTTCAAAGAGTGGAGTGAACAGATGTTTGACCATACAACAGTGGTTGCATATGATGATCCTCAACTGGATACATTCAAGTCGCTCAACGCAATCACAGGTGGATACAACGATCAAGGCATAATCAATCTGCGTATTGTAGAAGGTGTTGGCTGCGAAATGTTTGCTAAAATCTGCTACGACAAAATGGCAGAACTGTTGGAAGAAATGAAGCAGAACAAGCACAGTCGCTATCCAGTAGAAAGCAGTGTGCGTTTGGTCAGTGCAGAAGTGTTTGAGCATGACGCAAATTCAGCAATCTATGAAGGTTGAAGAAACCAAAACTGAACGCAAAGCCCGCAAGGCAACGGAGAAGGCTGAGAAGTCTTCTCCAGTTGTTATCCCACCTGCGCCGTTGAGAAATATCAATCGCTATGTGTGCTGTTTAAAATATGGCAACAAATACGGACCAGAATATGTAAACAATTTATATCAGATGGTCAAACGTAATCTTACTATAGACTACGAGTTTGTTTGTTTTACAGAAAACGCACAGGGCATAGATGCTAACATTCGTATAGAACCGCTGCCCACACTGCCGGTCACTGGTTGGTGGTTCAAACCCATGTTTTTTAACCCTGGTCTAGGACTTAGGGGTACTATACTATTTTTAGATCTAGACATGATAATCTTTAGAAATATTGACACTTTGTTTACCTATGAAGAAGGCAAGTTTTGTATCATACGAGACTTTAACAGATATGTTATTAAAAAGTATGACAAGTTTAACAGTTCGGTATTTAGATTGACCACAGGTCAGCACAGTCAAGTGTACACAGATTTCGTCAAAGATCCAAAAAATATCACTAGGAGACATTTTGGAGATCAAGACTGGATACGCTATGTTATCAAAAACAATTTTGAATACTGGCCTGAAGAATGGATACAAAGCTACAAATGGGAAATGCGCAGCAAGCCCCGTTTTGATAATCAACCTAGAGGCGCTAGAGACTTTTTAACACCGGGAGATCCCACAGTAAAAGATCAAACCAGTATTGCTGTATTTCACGGCGATCCTAATCCACACAACTGTAAGGATCAATGGGTGGTTGACAACTGGCGCTAACGATATTATAATATACACTAAGCTAACAAATTTTAGGCAAACTCAGAGGCATATCATGACAGATCAATCGATACAACGTATAGGATTTGCGTGTAAATTTTTACATCCAGATCAAACACAAAAGAAAAAAGTACTAGAAGAAATTCAACGTCCGTTGACTGAAAAGTGTACAACAGTACAATGGTTAAATAGACAGAGTAAGGATGTTGCAGAACAACGTTTGTGGGACATCATGGTTCACAACGCAGCCGCAGCAAAACGACTAGTAGAGTATGTGGGAAGTCTTCCGCCTGAACTTAGAATGGTCAGACTGGGCAGTAACCAGCTTCCTTGTTATACACAGCGTGACTGGAGTTACTACTGGCAGCGTGCTGATGTTGTTGCTTATTTGGAGAAACACTACGGCGCTGTAGGCGAAGCAGCAAGAGCATTGGATGTACGACTCAGTATGCACCCTGGTCAATTTACTGTACTTGCAAGCGACAATGAAGAAATAGTAGAACGGAGCATTGAAGAATTTGAATATCACGCCACTCTCATCCGCTGCATGGGTTACGGACGATCATTCCAAGATTTTAAATGCAACGTCCACATCTCGGGTCGACAAGGTCCATCCGGTATCAAACGTGTCCTCTCAAGATTATCTCCAGAGGCGCGAAATGTTATTACAATTGAGAACGACGAAAACTCGTGGGGACTCGACGCAAGCCTTGAACTTGAAGGAGACCTTGCCCTCGTTCTCGACATACATCATCACTGGATTCGCACAGGTGAATACATTCAGCCCACAGATGATAGATATCTACGTGTGATTGACAGCTGGAGAGGCGTGCGTCCGGCTATACATTACAGCTACAGTCGTAATGAACATTTACCCTTAGACTTTGCACATGATAGTTTGCCCGATATGCCCGCATTGCTTGCGGCAGGTCATAAGAAACAGAAGCTTAGAGCACACAGTGACTATTATCCTAACTCAGCAGCTAACGACTGGGCAATGAGTTTTTTGGATACAGCTGATATCATGTGCGAGGCAAAATGCAAAAACTTAGCCAACAGTGAGCTACATAAATACTTTAAGGAGAAACAAAATGAGCTATCTCAACAAGATGTATGGACGCAGCCCCAGCCAGACACAGTCCCAGGCTGATAAAAATCCTAACCGTGTAGCAGGTGGTCTACGAGCGCAGGGTGTTGATCGTTTTACAATGGTTGCTGAAGACGGATCTAACAAAGAAATACCCACACTGGAATATGTTCGCAGTTTAGAAGAACAACTCAAAAAAACACGAGCCGCTTTCACCGTATTAGAGCGAAAGCAGGCTCGTCAAGAACGTAGTATTGAACAGCTAATTAATCAAGTTAGCTCGCGTCCTTAGGCTTACGTCCACGCTTTTTAGGAGCCTCTGCGGTTTTTACCGCTGGGGCTTTTTTAGTGACTTCTTTTTTTGTCTTTGTAGGCTTAGTTTCTACTGGCAACACTTTTTTAACTACCTGAGTAGCAATTGTAGCAGGTGCTGCAACAGCAGGAGTAGTAGTACCTAAAAGTTTTTTTAACCATGTGATCATCGTCTATCTCCTTTAACAATCTATTTATATAAGTAATTAGTAGAGGGAGAAGAGAAACGATGGTTGAGTTGGCAAAAAATTGGATACTGGCTAGAGTACGCGAAAGAACATCATGGGACGGTGCAATACTGATAGGCGCAGGCGTTGCATATCTTGTGATAGAACCAATCGGCACAGTAGTAGCCTATGGTGCTATTGCGTACGGAGCATGGACTATTTGGAAAAAGGAAAAATAATATGGCTAAATCATGGGCAACTAAGAAAAAAGGTAACCTAAAAGCATCAACTAAGTTTGGTTCCAAAGGCAAATAATTATAATTTGCTGATAGGAATATTGCTGCTGGCGTGTAGATTCCAAACCTGCTTGCGTTCTATGCCTTTCTTTTGAGCGAAACGTTTAGCATCACAGTTAGAGCACACATGAAAATAATTATTGCTTAATCGTTTCGGATCCATTGATCCTCTAGCACGATAAAATTCTTGATCACAACAGTCACAACGAAACACTATATAGGTACAACTGCGATAATACTCGTGTTCTGTGCCTAATTTGCTGCGTCTAACGTGCCGGGTTTGCTCTGTAAATTCTCTTATGAACATACATATATTTACATTAAGATTATAAAATCATACGATAAATATTGTTAACAAGAGGTAAAATATGAGCATTTGCACACTTACACCAACAGCCAAAGCACAGATAAACAAACTATGCGAAGAAAATAACTGTTATGCTATAAGCCTTAATCTAAAAGGTGGCGGCTGCGCTGGTTTTGAATATGACTGGGGAACTGTTGCAGATAGTTCAGATCTAAATCCCGGTGACGAAATAATAGAAGCTGACAGTGGTAGATTCGTAATTGGTTCAACCAGCTTGATGTTTTTGATAGGAACTGAAGTTGACTATGTGCGTAGTCTAGTAGGTTCAAACTTTGAGATAAGAAATCCTAATGCAAAATCAAGCTGTGGCTGTGGCGTTAGTGTAAATTTTGATATGGATAAAATTCCACAACTTACGGAATAAATGGAGCGTTTAAATGGCAAGACAACAAGTTGACATTGGTGTAGAAGGTAATGACGGTACTGGCGATAGCATTCGCGAAAGTTTTCGCAAAGTAAATAATAACTTTCAAGAACTATATGCTGTGTTTGGTATCGGTGGACAGATCAGCTTTACTGATCTAAGTGATACGCCAAACACCTACGAAGGCAACGAAAACAAAGTACCCACAGTAAGATCAGATGGTAGTGGATTAAACTTGTTAGAACTTGCCTCAGACAATGCACTGGATGGCGGAGTTGACACAATTGGTTTTGACTTTAGCGTTGACGGTAAGCTGATTGTTAGACAGCTGGTATCTCGTGTTTCTAACGATCCAGAACCAACACTGGGCGGTCCTCTCAACGCAGCAACACAGCCTATTGCAGGTATAACAGTTAGTCAAGCAGCCGTTGATACTTTTAACTCAGTATATGGCACTGACTTTGATATAGGCGATCTAGTTATTAACAAAAGTTTCGCCGATAGAAACTATCAAGAAAAAGAAGTGGCAGGCGGCGGCATACGTCTAGCTGACGAACCTGTTGGCGCAACACAGTACACAGTTACAGCTAATAGCCTAAGCTTGGGTAATTTTGTTGCGCCGAGTCACGGACTGAGTGATGCGTTTAATGGTGCTGAATTTATTTTTCGCACAATAGGAACAGAACCATTTGGTGTAACCAACGAAGGTTCAGTGTTTATCCGAGTTGTAGACGGTGATACTCTGGCGTTTTACAACAGCGAAGCTGATGCTATCAACAACACTGGGCGCATACTACTGAGTGGTGGTACCGGCACATTTACTATCACTGACGCAGCATATGATCCTAGTTTGCCGGGCAATTGGTTAAGCAATGTAGCTATTCCTAGAAAGAGTGCAGTTCGTCGTCAGGGCGACAACATGACTGGTGCGCTTAATCTGTTTGATCACCCAGGTGAACTAGCAGGCACAGGTCTTCCAAATGGTCCAGATGACCTACAGGCTGCTACAAAACTGTATGTAGACAATGCCGCTGCATCTAGTCAAGTAAACCTATTTGTAAGTACCAGTGGAAATGATCTACAAACATTCACCCCAGACGGTAAAGAAGGTCGCGCTCCTAGTTACGCCTTCCGTACTATTAATGCTGCGGCTCAAAAAGCCGAAGAACTGATAGAAGCTGCACCGTTTGAACCCGGTCCGTACCTGCAGACTATGACGTTTAATAATGGTGCTGCCGCTGCAAATATTGTTACAGCTGGCATAGCCAGTCCTATCCTAGGACGTATAGATGCTAGAACATTGATTCTGAAAAACAAAGAGTTTGTAGCCAAAGAAGTTACAGGTTATATTGATGCTACATTCCCTGATTTCGCCAACAGTTATAGTAAAGAAATCTGCCAACGAGATGTTGGATATATTCTAGACAGTGTTAGCTTAGATGCGCTGCTGGGTAACAATGCAAACTATCTATCTCGTTGGTCTGGTATACGATATTATTCAAACGTAAGTGCGCAACGTGCTATTGGTTCACAGCGTATACAGACTATTGCTGGTATTGAATATGCTAAGACACTGGTAACACAATTTATCTTAACAAACACAGCACCATCTATACTGTATCAAGATCGTGTTGCACAGGTTATTGATTTAGGTGAAGTACCTGACACTTCAGCAGATGAAGCTATTGGTGCTAAATTTGATATTGTTCTTGACGTAATCAATGACGGTGTACTAAATGCGCCGGCTATTGTTGATGGTCAAACTACTTACAAAATCAACATATCGAATGATAATCTTGGATTTATTGATCAAGCTAATCCGGAAAACACTGATATTATTCCCGGAAAGGTAGTGAGAGGTAAAAACTCAGGAGCAATTGGTCGTATTATTGATTATAGATACGAAGCTGGTGATAGAGCAGTAAGCGTAGCAACCACAGACGAAATTGAAGTACAACTGTTAGAGCCGTTTGAATTTGAAGAAGGTGAAGAACTAGAATACGGAAATATTGTAAGAGAAACACAGATCACTATACGTGTTGAAAGTGGCATTTACGAAGAAGATTATCCGATTCGTGTACCTGCGAACGTTTCGGTCAAAGGTGATGAGTTTAGACGTTGTATTGTGCGTCCAAAGCAGCGTGTATCACAGTCACGTTGGGCAAACACTTTCTTCTATAGAGATGCAGAATTTGATGATCTTATATTAGGTAAGTCAAATATTGAAGCGGTTGCATTTGATCCACAAACTAATGCATCTAGAACCCCAGGTACATATAGTGTAAGTTTATGGACAACAGATAAATTAGGCAAAGATGCAGAATTTGATATTACCATTGGAGGCGACGGCGCAATAACAGACATCACAATTACTAATGCAGGCAAGGACTTCCAACACGGTGAACGACTAACTGTTAGCGATAATCTATTAGGCTCAGGCGGCGCTACTAGCATTACATTTACAATTGCTAATGTTCCTAACGGTATTGAATATATAAATCCTTTAACTGGAAGAGCTGATGGATATTTTGGTTATCATTACCTAACACAGCCCGAAAAATTAAAAAATATCGGCGAAGGTTATGAAAACGTAGGCAACTGGGAAACTGCTGCTCTGTCTTTGATTGACAATAGAGAATTTATACAAGAGCAGGTAGTGAACTTTGTCGAAGATCAATATCCTGCGCTGATCGGATCTGCTGGATATTCTAGACCTGCATGGGCTAGAGATGCAGGATCAATCGTAGATGCTCTAGTTAAAGATCTACGCAATGGTGGAAATGAGTTTAGTTTAGAAGCTCAGGGCCAGTTTAATGCCAGCACAGTCGCTGCTGGTACAGAAACACAAAAAGCTGCAAGCATAGAATACATTGCCACAATAGGTAAAAGAATTATTAGAGGTCTGGCACCAGTTACAATATACGGAGTAAGCCCTGAATTTACGTTCGATGACTTTAATGGCGACGGCGATCCAGCACAATGGCAATCGAGCCGAACCTATCGTTTAGGAAATGTTGTTAAGTTTACAACTGGGTTGGGAGTAACAAGTTACTATACACCTACAAAAGAACATATATCAGGCAGCACATTCAGCACTGGAGAGATAGCAGAATTTTGGAGAGTAATAGACGGTCCTAGTGTTGTGTTACAAAACTTGATTAATACCGTTAAGTTTGCATTTAATGCAGAGTACAATCCGCCACTGAGAAACGATGAGATGGATGTGTTCTTGATGAACGATGCAACTATTGTGCGAAATCTAACAGTGCAAGGACACGGTGGATTTATGTGTGTGCTTGATCCAGAAGGCCAAGTACTAACTAAATCACCATACATTCAAACTGGTTCAAGCTTTTCGAAATCGCTTAATAAACAAGCGTTTAGGGGTGGATTGTTTGTTGATGCGTTTGTAGGTAACTCGGCTGTACAAGTTACAGAAAAAGTAGACGGCAATGCATTTAGATTAAGGATTCAAAGTTTAGGTTCTCCAACAGAACCACAGGGTTTATTTGTAAGACGCCCTCAAACACCTAGTGCATTTTACGTTGACGGCAGACGTTTTCAAATTGACGCAGTAACAGCATACGATAAAAATGCAGGCACTGCAGAACTTATATTGTCAAGAAACTCAAACAACGGCACAGGATTTACTGGTCTAACTAGTTTACTAGGAACCGGTGTTGATCTGGACGACCTCAGCACTCCAATTCCACTTACACTACAAACAGCTGGTAACAGAAGTATCTTAGGCAATGACTTTACACAAGTTAACGACTTGGGTTACGGACTAGTTGCTGCAAACGGCGCCCTAAGTGAAATGGTTAGCATGTTTACATACTACTGCTACGCTAGTTATTATGCTAAAAACGGTGCTGAAATTAGATCACTAACGGGATCAAGTTGTTATGGTGAGTTTGGTCTAGTTGCCGAAGGGTCGGATCCTAATGAGATTCCAGATTCAATTGCACTATATCAAGATATGACGCAGCCTGCTAAAGCATTTGATGTAGATGCTATTCTTACACTAACAGGTCCTGTTATTTTAGAAGCTGGCGAAGAAATCACACAAACACTTACTGGTGCAGTTGGTAAGATAGCAGTATCAACAAGTCAAACTGGCGGCAGCAATGTACTATATATAACTGATATTTCTGGAGCATTTGACACAACTAATGAATTAAGTATTACTGGTCCTATTACAGGTGACTCTACAGTTACCGCACTGGGAGCAAATAGTGTCCCGATAATTGTAGACTCTAATGGGTACGACAACCCAGTTGAAGGACTTTCGGTGTATGTGTACGATATGCAAGACGCTCCGTCAAACAGATCAGAAGTTAATATATATCATCCCACTCGTCCTGCATTCGCACGTTATGAAGTTGCAAATGCAGAAATTGTACAACATGTAGTTGGTGAATACGCAGACCTTGGTGCATCAGATTATACTAAAACTACAGTAAATGCTGGTGCAAGTGGGTTTGTATTTACACTAACTAAAACAATTGATGCGGGATACCGTGCAACATTCCAAGTAGCAGAAGACGGCAGAGACTATACAGTAGGAGATACATTTGTAGTAACTGGTGATAAGCTTGGTGGCGAAACGCCTACAAACGATTGTACAGTTACAATAGACGCAGTTGCACTAGCAGATGGCGCAGTAACCGAAGTAAGTGCAAGTGGTACTATTGCAGTTGAAGCAAGTACTCCAATGTATAGTGGTAAGGTTTATAAGCTTAACTTTAGTACAGGCGATGCAACATTCAGCGCAAATGGTCTGTTAGAAATTGTACCATTTAACACTAGTATAGTTTATTATCGTAATCAAACACATATTATTAGTGATTTGGCTCGTCCAGATGTACTAACTATTCGTCCAAGCACTGCACTAACTTTTGATGAAAATCCAGACTTTGTTTATAGAAGTATTAGCTTCTTAACCAGTGACAGTTTAGGAGATGATTTGCCTACTAATACTTCACAAGCAGGATTAGACAGTTCATACGATTTTATTAGATTAACTATAGATCCTGCTAAAGCACAAGAAGTTGCACTGGCAAATACCGGTACTACAAAAGGTGGAACAGCAGGCGACACAGTACTTGCTATTAAATTAGCAGATACTAACGAAATATTTAGACTTAACAACAACGCAAGAACTCCCGAAGCAAATAGGCCGGCAGGTTGGACAGCGGACTCATTAACAATTGAATCACCTATTGTGACATGGGCCGGAAAAAAGCATTATGCGTTTAACTATAGAGGTGTTGGTGTAGGTAATATAGTTGAAGAGCCAGGCGAAGATAACATATACGCAATTGTTGACCTAGTTGATTATGATACAATTAACCAAACAGACGCAACTGGTATCGCAAGCACAGTAGTACCAGGTTCGGAACTTGTTACTCTACGTGCTGGTCTCAAAGCTGGCGCTACTGGTAGTGTTACAGTTAATATTAGTACTTGTCGTGCAACTGGACACGATTTCTTAGATATCGGTACAGGCGGGTTCAACTCAAGCAACTATCCAAATGTCATTTTTGGCGAGCCAGGCGAGAAGAAGGAAGCTAACGAAGTTATCGAAAAAGGTAAAGGTCGTGTGTTCTATGTGAGTACAGATCAAAATGGTATTTTCCGTGTAGGTCGATTCTTCGCAGTAGACCAAGGAACTGGTACAGTTACATTTAGTGCAAGTCTTGCACTGTCAGACGTTGATGGACTAGGCTTCAAACGCGGTGTTGTTATTACTGAATTTAGTACTGACACGGCAATGGTAGATAATGCTTCAGATACAGTACCAACAGAAAGTGCTGTGCGTGGCTATGTTAACAGACGATTAGGATATGATGTAACAGGTGCTCCTGTTGCTAATAAATTAGGCCCTGGTGTACTTGCTCCAAACGGTGCTGTTCCGATGACAGATAATCTAAACGCTGCTGGAAATACTATCACTAATCTAAGTGCACCAGTAACAGCATCTGATGCTGCTACAAAAGCTTATGTAGACAACGCAGCAGGCGGTCTAGATGAAATACAAGATCTGCGCAGTGTCGAATATAATCAATACGATGTAGGACAACTATTAGTTGCTACTGGGTTTAAAAAACTAATTGTTAGTGCAGGTAGTGTAGTAGGAGGTCCTTTTGAGCGAGGGAACGAAATTTCTGGCACAATTACCGGAGCAACTGGACTGATAGTTGATGTAAAAACAGACACAGTACTTGAAGGAGCAGTTGTAGAAATTACATATACTCCACTTACCGGTGAATTTAGCGATGGTAGGCCTGCAGGCTTATCGCTAGATCCCGATATTATAAGAGTAATCGGCGGCACTCAAGGGTTAGTTATAGACGGACCGGTCGATGAATGGGCAAACGGTGTTGCAAATCCTGCAAGTGATATATTGATTACTACTAACAGAGAAGTTACAGTGGTAGGAAGCACAGTAACAGATAGATTTACTACACTAAACTTCCAAATAAATCCTAACAGTATTGTAAACTCAGATGTTAATGCCGGTGCTAACATAGCTCAAAGCAAGCTAAATCTTAACGCAGCTACAACTAGATCAAATGCTATATCTATCAGTCAAGCAGACCTAGGCGTTGCTGCGTTTGATAGTATTGTGTTTGCCAACACGGACGGATGGATAACCATTGCTGACGGTCAATTGCCGCTTAAAAAAATACAACGTATACAGGACGGCAATGTTCTGGGTAATTGGAGTGGTGACAGTTCAGATAACGATATTGATCAAATACCGTTTAGCACAGTTATTCAAGAAGGCGGCGGCTTAGCTGATGTTGATTTTACATCTATTGTCACAGCGGTTAGTGATCCAGGCGAAGCACTGATTAAGACTGGTGCTGGTACTTACGGTATCTCAAACGTGACCACAACTGGTGAAGTAAACTCAATAGTAAAAACTAGAGCCAATGGCAGTGTACAGGCCAACAGTCTAATATTGGGCGGGGACAGTACATACGAAATCCTAGCACTGGATACTACAACTGTAGTGTTTAAAACTCCGGCGCAGGGTGAAATATTAAGAGCAGTTGGCGGTAGTGGCGGAGTTTCGCCCACATTTCCAACAGTTGAAATACCCGGCAGTGTTAATATAGCTGGCACAGGTGTTTCAGAAAGCGTTCTACAAAACCAATCAACACTTAATGGTGAAAGCAGACTGGCTGTTGACTGGATCTATTCTAGCTTTATTGAAGCAGCAGGTGAAAAAGGTTCAGCTTCAACTGGTTTAGCAATTGGTGCAGGCACTGGTGTTACTACCACAGGTCAAGTAGCTATTGTAACAGGCGACAGCGGCACTAGTTCAAGTGTTACTCCGTTTATTTTTAGCTCAACAGGAGTAACGCCAGATACTGACAATGCTTATGATATAGGCAGTGCTTCTCGCAAGTATGCTAACATATACGCAACACTGTTCCGTGGTACTGCTACTGAATCATACTACGCTGACTTGGCAGAAAATTATCTAGCAGATGCAGATTATGAGCCAGGTACTGTAGTAGTATTCGGTGGCACAGCCGAAGTTACTATAAATACCGAAAAAGACACACATCGTGTAGCTGGTGTTGTGACTACAAATCCTGCACACTTGATGAACAGTCACCTCAAAGGCGATCATGTCACAGGCATTGCGCTTACAGGTCGTGTTCCATGTAAGGTGATTGGCAAAGTTCAGAAAGGTGATATGTTGGTGGCCAGTGCTATACCTGGTTATGCTATGGTAAACAACACACCCGGTGTAGGAACTGTGATAGGTAAAGCATTAGAAGACAAAACAACCACAGATCGTGGTGTAATAGAAGTAGTGGTAGGTAAGCACTAATGAAAAAATCGTATGTAGATAGGTTAATTCAACGTGGTGCGCAGACCAGCACTGATACAAAAAATACGCAGCAACGTCAAGTAGTTGCTACAGCAGGAAAACTGAGAATACAAGTGGGCAAAGGAAAACCAACACATGGCAAGACAAACAATTGATCTAGGAACCACTCCCAACAGAGGCGATGGTGATCCGTTACGTTCTGCGTTTCGTAAAATAAATGAAAATTTTGATGAGTTGTATGCTGGTAACTTTGCTGCGCCTGATCAGACAGCAAGTGATCTTGTGCCTAGTATTGACGCTACTTACAATCTAGGCAGCAGCGAACGACAATGGACAGATCTACATGTAGCAGATTTTATATATCTAAATGGTGCTAGAATTGAAGTTACTGCTTCAGGTGCGTTGCTGGTAAATGGTGCAGCGGCTGCTGAAGTACAGGATATACAAGGTTCAGTATTTGCCGATGACAGCACGTTGTTAGTTGATGCGGTAAACGGTATTATTCCCGGTTACGTAAGTTTGTCTACACTAAAAGCAGAGGTAGCAGCAAGTACAGATTTTACTGATTTTCAAACTAGGATTGCTACGCTTTAATAAGATGCGATAAATATACTAAACAATAGGATTTTTGAGAATGGCAAATAGATTTCCACTGGTACTAGACGCTGATGCCGGTAATAAAATAAAAGAATTGCCTAGTGGCGACAATCTTAACCTTAGAGAAAGTTCGATAGTAAATGTACAAGACATCACGGCACTGGGCACAATCAACGCAGCAGACATAACTGTAAACGGAAATCGACTGGTAGCACAGGCTTTTGCTGATCTAACTGATACACCTAACAGTTTTGTAGGGGCTGCTGACTATTTTGTCAAGGTCAAAGAAGATGGTACTGGGCTGGAGTTTAGACCGTTCAGTGACATTGGTAATATCGAAGTAGAACGTATTGAAGTTAGCGAAATAATTTTACCTACTGTGGACAATACAGTTGATATAGGCACTGATGCGCTTGGTTTTCGTCGAGTAACAGCAACTGAATTCAAAGGTGATTTGCTAACAAACAACGAAACTAAGGTCTTTGATGCTGTTACAGGATTTATTAGTTATGCTGCCCTACAAGGCGCTCCTCAATTCCTTTCAGAATTTACAGATGATATCGGATTTCTTAGAACAGAAGACCTAGATGACGCACTGGGCGGACTTTTTGATCAGGGTGTACCGTTTGCTACTGATATAAAAGGCTCAGTATTTGCTGACGATTCGACCGCTATCGTGGACGGTGTTGCTGGTGTTATTAGAGGTGATACTGAATACGTTGGCACTGGCTTTATACGTGGACAAACTGTTGTAATTTTAGCCGACGGCTATGTTCAACTAGGACAAACTGAGATATTAACCACCATCGAACCAGAAACCAACGGTGAAGGCAGCATAGGTACAGAGTCAAGACGTTTTGGTAATGGTTATTTTGATACTATAAACGTACCTACTGTACAAACTGAAAGTGTACAGACTGGTCTAGGTCTGGGAATTGGATCGATCTCTAGTTCAACAGACATCAGTTTAACAGCAGGAAACAGAGTTAAAATAGATGGTGCTGTACCTTTTAGATTTGCTAGTGTTACAACTGCTGAACAACTAGCAATTGGTGCACAAGAAGGCGATGTAATCTACAACATCACAACTAGTCGTTTGCAAATGTATCAAGGCAGTGCGTGGAAAGATGTAAATGGCAATGTAGAAGCTACCACAGGAACATCAAACTTTAACGACGTAGTAGTCACAGGTAACTTAACAGTAAGTGGTACAACTACAACAGTTAACACAACAAACACAACAATCAGCGACAACGTAATTGTACTCAACAGCGGCGAATCAGGCGCTGGTGTTACAAACACAACTGCTGGTATAGAAATTGATAGAGGTACAGTGTCTAATGTATCTTTTGTATACAACGACAGTGTAGACAAATGGACGCTAGGTTCGGAGACATTAGTTGCAGGAACATTTGAAGCAACTACTAGTGTATCCACTGTAGGATTAACAGCATCAATAATTAGCAATATCTCCGGAGGCGGCCCGTTACAGATTAAGTCAGGTGTAGACGGAGATACTGGCAACGGTATACTAATTAATCCTTACGGTAGTGATACATATATTCAATCACAGGCTGAAACGCACTTTTGGGGCACTGGGCCGTATTTAGACGCAGGTCCAAATCCTTATGTTCAATTTAAAACTGCTGGAGCATTTGAAGCAAAAGCTGGTGCATATTTTGTAGGAAACTTAACAGGCGATGTTGTAGGTAGTGTATTTGCAGACGACAGTGCTGTAATGGTTGATGCAGTTAACAATGAATTAACTGCTGACAAAGTTAATACGCAAACTGTAGAAGGTACAAGTTTAATACTATTATCACAATCTGGTGTAAACATAACAGCATCTACAAGTGCTTTGATGCGTTCATTAGATGGTGACTTTACTATAGACGCAACAGGTGGGTTAGCACAACTAACAGGCAACGGTGGCAATGCAAGCGTAGCAGTAAATGGTGACACAGGACAAATTACAATTGGGTCAACTCACAGCGTAACTTTATTAGGAGCTGCTGGCGCAGCAGTTAATATCGGAACTGGTACAAGTGGCACTGTTACACTAGGCAACGGCACAAACACTGTAGACTTTGCAAGTGGATCAACTGCTGACTTTACAGGAGCAACAGTTACAGGATTAGCTGCAAACGTAACAGGTAACATTGACAACACAGCACTAACTATAGGTGCATCAGCCGCAACATCAATTGCAATTGGTAATGCTGGTAGTACAACTACTATTAACGGTACAGTTAACTTGCCCGCACTAATTGCAGGTGAAATTACAGCAGACAACAGTATTAGTATTACTACAGCAACAGGCGACGGTAATGCAATTAGTATTGGTCCGCAAGGCACTAACACATTTGTTAACTTGACTGCTAACAATATTAGATTCTTTGGGCCTATAGTACGTAATATAGAAGCACAGGCTGGCATAACAGGTGACTTAAAAGGCAGCGTAGTAGCAGACGATTCTACTGTAATGATTGATGGACAATCTGGTACTATTACAGGACCTGTTGTGTCTAATAGCATTTCGGGTACAGTAGTTAAAGCAACTACTATTGAAAATTATACTACTGACGATTTAGCAATTAATGTTGACGGGTTTATTAATATCAATGCAGGAACAGACGATAGCGGATTAAGTAAGATCCAAATGGATCAAACCGGTATTAATTATATTGAATTAACAACAGAACCAAAGACTCCAGGTAATCCTGCAGACGTTGCAAATATTGCAATTAACGCAACAGCATCATCAGGCGATGTTATAATAGGTACTACAGGCAGTACACGCAGTCAAGCAGTAACAATACACAATGCAACAGTTAACGGAACACTAGAAGGTAATGCAAACGGTGCGCACACAGGTACACTAATAGGTGATGTTGTAGGTAGTATATTTGCTGACGATAGTAGTGTAATGGTTGACGCGATAAACTTTGCAATGTTTAGTGATATGATGACACTAACACCTCTAAACACAGAACCAACAGATCCTGTAAACGGAATGATGGTTATTGCAGACGGCACAGGATGGGATCCTGCTGCAAATGGTAAAAACACATTAGTAGTATACTTAGGCGGCGCATGGGTAACAGTTGCAGCAGCAGCATAATATAGGAAAATAAAATGAGTGAACAAGAATATATTGTAAGTTTAAACAAAGGCGTAGACTACGCTGCATTTAACGCAGAAATGATTGCTGCTACAGGCGCTGGTGCAATTCCCAGTAGAGATGTTACAGTTGCCAATGCACGCCCAGCATCACAGCGTAATACACATTACATGTTAACTGATCTAGAAGCAGACGTACTGCGTACTGATCCTAGAGTGTATGGTGTAACACTGCTACCAGAATTAGATTCTAGTTTAGGAATTGGTACTCGTGCTGTACAAGTAGGCAATTTTACAAAAACTACATTAGATCGAGGTGATTTTTTAAATTGGGGGATGCGTAGAATTAACGAAGCAACAAATCCTTATACAGATTTAACTGTTACAGGCGGTTATAATTATACATTAGATGCTACAGGTGTTGATGTTGTTATTATGGACAGCGGTATACAAGCAGATCATCCAGAATTTCAAGATGCTAACGGTGTGAGCAGAGTACAGCAAATTGATTGGACTACTGCTAGCGGCATTGCAGGAATGCCTGCTCAAAATGCAAACTATTATAGAGACTTTGACGGACATGGTACACATGTTGCAGGCACAGTAGCAGGCAAGACATATGGCTGGGCTAAGAACGCTAGGATTTATAGTTTAAAACTTAGTGGATTAGAAGGTCCTGGCGATAGCGGGACTGGTACTAGTACCACATACGCTTTTGATTGCATTAAGGAATGGCATCTTGCAAAGCCGGTGGACCCTACAACCGGTGTCAAGCGTCCTACAATAGTAAATATGAGTTGGGGATATTTAAGATATTATAATACTGTTACTAATCTTACATATCGTGGCGTTTTAAAAACAGGTACAGATATTGACACTACTGCTAAACGTTGGGCATTTGGTCTACCCCCTGTAAGTGGCGGGGTCGGCGGCACATTCGCTACTAATGTTAGAGCACCATCAGCAGATACAGACTTACAAGAATTAATTGATGCTGGTGTACACGTTACAATTGCAGCAGGTAATAGAAGTCACAAAATTGATGTAGTGGGCGGAGATGATTACAGTAACTTTATTGCAGCAGATACAGGATCAGTAGAGTATCAAAAAGGATCAAGTCCGTACGATGAGGAAGCACATATTGTCGGTAACATAGACAGCGTAGAACACGTAGGCGGCCTAGAACAAAAAGCAGTAAGTTCGGAAACGGGACCAGGAGTAAGTGTTTATGCTCCAGGAACAGATATTATGAGCGCAATGAGCACTACTAATGTATTTGGTGCTACTACTCTTAACAATCCTTACCCTGCAAACTCTGACTTCTTAATTAATAATATTACCGGAACATCAATGGCTAGCCCACAAGTTGCAGGTATGCTAGCATTGTGGTTGCAGATTAATCCTAATTCAACCCCTGCACAAGCACTAGCACATATTAATACTACTGCAAAAACAGCACAGATATATGATACAGTTAGTAGTGTAGATTATACTGATACACGAAGTTTGTTAGGCAGTAATAATAGATTTACATTTAATAAGTTTAATAGTGCAGTACAGTTAACATTAGGTACTACAGCAGTCAGTGAAGAAGCACCTCCTGCGGCTGCTCCGTCGCCGACCTATGCAGTAACCCCGGCAGCTAACAATATTAACGAAGGAAGTGCATTAGTATTTAATATCACTACAACTAACGTAGCAGATGCAACTACTCTCTACTGGAGTGTTACTAATGCAGGAGATTTTGGTACTAGCTCAGGTAGTTTTGTAATTAACAGCAATGCTGGAACATTTACAGTAACTCCATCTGCTGACGCTTCAACTGAAGGGCCAGAAACATTTACTGTGAGTATTAGAACTGATAGTGTAAGTGGTACTGTTGTAGCAACATCCTCAAATATTACTATTAATGATACTAGTACTACGCCTGCCCCCACCGCAGATTACACAATTAATGTTGTAAACAATGGCGCTAGTGCTTATACACTAACTGGTAATGATAGAAACGGTTCAGTCAGCGGAGATAACCAAGCCTTGGCATTTAACAACGGTGATGTTGTAGACTTTGTAGTCAATGCCAGCGGACATCCGTTTTATGTTAAGACAGCGGCAGTTACAGGCACAGGCAGCACTGCAACTGGTGTAACTAATAACGGCGCACAAATTGGAACAGTTCAATGGACAGTTGGTAGCAGTGGTACATTCTATTACATCTGTCAATTCCATAGCTCAATGGTTGGTACGATCACAGCTTCATAATAGGAAACAAAGATGGCAATACAATTAATCAATATAGGTCAAATAGCAAACGACGGAACTGGTGACGATCTTCGTGAAGCAATGGTCAAAATCAATCAAAACTTTGAAGAACTTGATCTACGTGATGATGAGCAGACCACTGCTAGTAACTTAGGCGCAGTGGGCGAAGGTGTATTTTTTAATCGTGTAAACTACGACCTACAGTTTAAGAAAATAGCAGGCGGCGATAATATCACACTGTCGGCTGACAATGAGAAAATCGTAATCAATGCGTCAAATGTGGTTACTGACATTACTGTAAACGCAGACAGCGGCAGTGTTGTCCTTGATACCAGTGCTAGTCTAACTATTGTAGGTGGTGCTGGTATTAGTACCAGCATTAACAACAGTGTTCTAACAATTACCAACGAATATGTATCAGAGATAGTAGAAGATACTACTCCTCAACTGGGTGGCGATTTAGATGCGCAGGGATTTAATATATTAAATCTAGGAACTGCTACTGGCAGTTTTGTAGGTAATTTAACTGGAAATGTAAACGGTGTTGATCCAGCTGCTACAGCGTATTATTTTAATAACATAGACCTAGGCAATATCAGCTTAACCATTACTAATATAATAGATTTGTTAGCTGCTACTGTAGATGTCGATCA
>Ga0136559_1000068_pt1 | contig 35735 bp, 30 predicted proteins | sample AntRauMeHopE1496_FD_104633 | JGI IMG/M metagenome (GOLD analysis project Ga0136559, IMG submission 104633) | Saline lake microbial communities from Rauer Islands, Antarctica - Metagenome Hop E1 #496 | ecosystem: Environmental > Aquatic > Non-marine Saline and Alkaline > Saline | place... | reverse complement strand
TCAAATTCGACTCTTACATCTTATTCTCAGGAATCAACTTTAATCTTAAAGTATAATCTTAATGTTTCTAATTCTACAAATAATCTCTTATTTGTGCTGTCAATTCAATATGTCAATGAACTTTTAATTCTTGTCGTTTAATCCCTATCCAAAGAACCTTAAACCCGTGTGCTTCTCTAAGCGATTGCAAAACTAATACTTATTTTTAACCTAACAAGCCGTTTTGTAAAAAAAATTAAACCTTATTTTAAAGAACGTCCATAACCAAAATAAAGGGGAACAAAACTAAAACTTATATCCCAATCTCACAAGTACTACAACTCAATTTAATAACTCTGCCTGTGTGACCCTCTCAATACCTCAATTAGCGGGGTGCAAAACTACAACCTTTTTTCCCTTCTAACCAAATAAATAAAGCAGTTTCTTTAAAGAAAAAATTATAAAAAGAGTAAAGGACTGAGAATAAGCGGCATTAGCCGAAAATAAAAATTGCCAAAAACCAAAGTAAAGGAAGACTCTCCACCCAAAAGGCAGAATAGTAAATGGTATTGTCTTGATTTGAGAACACAATGAACCCTATTACCAGTGGGTAAAGAAGTATATAAAGACTGGCTAAATCCTCCCCACTCAGAACTAAAATCACCAAAGACAACAAACTCAATAATACTCCTATCACTTTAGTGTTTGTAATTCCTACCCACTGTGGGAGTGTTTTTAGATAAGGGCTATCGAGCTTTGTATCCCTAATTTCAAAAGGGATGGTAAGCGCTATAATTAGGAAAAATCTACTTGAGGCATAATATATAGTCTCCGTATCTAGAAGAGTATAACCTTGATCGGTTTCAAAAAAAGGCAGACCCACTGTTGTCCCAGTCCACACTAAGGCGATAACAAATATCTTTAAACCACTCACATCTCTAAGGTTTTTTGTCTTTGGCAAAAGTGGCAATACATATAGTAGAGTTAAGATCCCCAAGCAGACAATAAAAAGGAAGGTTTCAAGCGTCATTGCATTTAAAGTCATTACTAGAGGAATGAGAGATACAAGGGATAACATAACTATACCCTTCATTTCAGTAGTAATCGTTTCTCGCTGCACTTTTAGTAGAGAAAAGTATTTCACAAAATTGTAAGCTACTACTGTCGAGAAAAAAACGAACACCAATATATTGCTGCCTGCCTTCAAGTTGAAATTCAGAAAAGTCACCATTGTAAATGAGACAACAGCAAGCGCTACATGAAGACTTGAATTGATATAAAACCTAAAGGCTTGTTGCAAAAAATTCATACTTACAAAAGTAGAGTTTATTCAAGATAATTTTCTTTAAAACTTAACGATAGTCTATCCATCTTTAACAATCGTTTCATTTAAAATAATGTAATTTTGTTATCAAATTTCTAAATAATCTTTAATGAATATAGAATCATTTGCATCAAGACATATTGGTCCTCGTGGAAAAAGCATAAAAGAAATGCTTAAAGCCGTTGGAGCTGACTCTACAGGACAGTTAATCTACGAGACTATTCCAGACGATATAAAGTTGGAAAAGAAGCTAGACTTACCCGCTCCACTTACTGAGTATGAATTTTCTAAGCATATTAATTCTATCGCTAAAAAGAACAAAACTTTTAGGTCTTATATAGGTCTTGGTTACCATGAAGCAATTTTTCCTGCGGTGATCCAAAGAAATGTTTTTGAAAATCCAGGATGGTATACCGCTTACACTCCTTATCAAGCTGAAATTGCTCAAGGTAGACTTGAAGCCTTGCTTAATTTTCAAACTATGGTGTCTGACTTAACAGGTATGGAATTGGCCAACGCTTCTTTGCTGGACGAAGCTACTTCTGCTGCTGAAGCCATGAATTTATTATATTCTGTACGAACAAAGGGGCAAAAGAAAAATAAGGTTGTCAAGTTTTTTGTTGGTAATAATGTGTTGCCTCAAACCTTAGCCTTGTTGCAAACTAGATCTGAACCTCTAGCGATCGAATTGGTCGTTGGAAAATATGATGAATTTGATTTTGATTCTAGTTTCTTTGGTGCGCTAGTTCAATATTCTGGTAAGTGTGGAGAAATTAATGATTTTGAAAACTTTACCAAAAAAGCAAAAGAGAATGATATTAAAGTAGCTGTCGCTGCTGATTTACTTAGCCTTGTTTTACTAGAAGCTCCTGGGAATTGGGGAGTTGACGTAGTCGTTGGAACCACTCAACGTTTTGGAATTCCGCTTGGTTATGGAGGACCACACGCTGCTTACTTTGCAACTAAACAAGATTATAAACGAAGTATCCCAGGAAGAATTATAGGAGTCACCAAAGATCTTAATGGAGATACTTCTTTAAGAATGGCTCTACAAACCAGGGAACAACACATCAAAAGAGATAAAGCAACTTCCAATATTTGTACAGCTCAAGTTTTACTTGCCATTATGGCTGGCATGTATGCTGTATATCATGGGCCAGAAGGTCTTAAACACATTGCAAGTCAAATTCATAGAAAAGCAGTAAGCCTATCAGACGCTGTTGAAAACTTAGGATACTACCAAGTGAATAAACTTTACTTCGATACTATTCTTATAAAAGCTGATGCTGATAAGATTAAAGATTTAGCTGAAAAAAAAGAAATCAATTTTTATTACCCAGATTCTGAGAGTGTTTCATTTCTTTGAATGAAACCACCTCTTTTGAGGACCTCAACGATATTCTTAATATTTTCGGAGAAGCGAATGAAAAAGAAACTTTAAAACTTCAAGACTTAAAAGAAGGTATTATCCCTTCTAGTGTATTGAGTAGACGGACGGAATTCTTAACCCACGATGTCTTCAATTTTTACCACTCTGAAACAGAGTTGATGCGTTACATAAAAAGGTTAGAAAGAAAGGATCTAGCTTTAAACCACTCCATGATTCCATTGGGGTCTTGTACTATGAAACTGAATGCTGCATCGCAAATGCTTCCTTTATCCAACCCACAATGGGGAAATATTCATCCATTTGTTCCTAAGGAGCAAGCTAAGGGCTATCAAGAAATCCTAAAAAGTTTAGAAGATTATTTAACAGAGATCACAGGATTCTCAGCAACCTCACTGCAGCCCAATTCTGGAGCCCAAGGCGAATATGCTGGTTTAATGGTGATTCGTGCTTATCATAAATCTAGAGGAGATTCTCACAGAAATATCTGTTTAGTGCCTTCTTCTGCTCACGGCACCAACCCTGCAAGTGCAGTTATGGCTGGCATGAAGGTCGTAGTGGTTAATGCAACAGATAAAGGTAATATCGATATTGATGATTTAACATCTAAAGTTGAAGAACATAGCGAAAACCTAGCTGCCTTGATGGTAACTTATCCTTCTACTCACGGTGTTTTTGAATCGGATATCAGGAAAATCACTACGCTTATTCACCAACATGGCGGACAAGTATATATGGACGGTGCCAATATGAATGCCCAAGTAGGCTTAACGAGTCCAGGAAGAATTGGTGCAGATGTTTGTCACTTAAATTTACACAAAACCTTTGCTATTCCTCATGGAGGTGGTGGCCCTGGAGTTGGTCCTATATGTGTCGCAAAACAACTTGCTCCTTTTTTACCTAACAATCCTTTAATCGAAACTGGCGGAACTCATGCTATATCTTCCATTTCTGCAACCCCATTTGGATCTGCTTTTGTATGCTTAATTTCATACGCTTACATCAGAATGCTAGGAGAACAAGGGCTTAGAGAATCTACAGAATATGCTATTTTGAATGCTAACTATATTCAAGCTAAATTGAAAGGGCATTACAAAAACTTATATTCTGGAGAAAAAGGAAGAGCTGCTCACGAGATGATTATTGATTGTAGAGATTTTAAGGAGTATGGTATTGAAGTAAAAGATATCGCCAAACGCCTTATCGATTACGGATTTCACTCCCCTACAGTTTCGTTCCCAGTAGCGGGGACTATGATGATTGAACCTACAGAAAGTGAAAGTAAAGCAGAATTAGATAGATTTTGTGAGGCTATGATTTCTATTAAAAAAGAAGTGGAAACTTGTACGATTGATAATCCAAATAATGTGTTGAAAAATGCACCTCATACGATGGAGATGCTCACCGCAGAACATTGGGAGTATGACTACAGTCGACAAACAGCTGCTTTCCCATTAGCCTTTGTTTCAGAAAACAAATTTTGGCCAACAACTAGAAGAGTTGATGAAGCTTATGGTGATAGGAACCTCACCTGTACATGCGCTCCAATAGAAGCTTATATCTAGATTTATCACTGAAAATCATTCAAAACCTCCTTGAGCGAACTTTCCTTAAGGAGGTTTTCTATATTTGATACGTTTAAACCAAAACTATGAACTTATCTCAGACTGAAAAACTAAAACTCATTGAGTTTACAAAAAATCACTACGTTAACTTTAATGATATAAGATTACTTATTGCTAAAGATTTGGAGGACCACATTTTACAGCAAATGAAAGAAGATGAAACACTTTCTTTTGAAGAGGCGCTTCAAAATGCATATAAAAATTATGGTGTAATTGGATTCTCAGATGTTTCTGATGATTATATGAAGGAAATCAAAACCTACTTTTACAAAAAAGTGATTTTGAAAGTAATTAGAGATGAAGTATCAAAACCTAGATTTTGGTTTTTAGCAACCGCATGTTTTTTGATTATATATTCTGCGATAATATCACTTGACTTTATGCCCTTTGTTCTTGCTGGTGGTTTCATTATATTAATTATATTAGGATTGATCTTCTATTTTCGTAAACTTCACAAGGAAATTAAAGGATTAAAGAAAAGAGACCACTACTATTATTTAGACCAACTTCTGGTGTCTAATAATTCAATTCTATTTTCATTTAGTTACATGCCTTTATTATTGGCTCCTCATATAAGTAGGCTTGGTGAAACCCAAGAATTATCTATGGCTATTTTAGCATTTTTTACGATGCTTTCATTTATTGCTTTTTACTTCATTTATTTCAGACTATATAAGGACAGATCAAAAATTCTTAATGACTATAAAGAGAACTTTTTAAACAAAAAATTAAATTTAAAATTTGAATTTGCCTAAAATCAAATTCAGAATAGACATCAAAATAGATTAGTTTTGTCCAAAAATTTACAATTAAGTTACATTAACAGTAACTTGCAATAAAACTTTTTCCCGTATGAATAATATTAAAATTGTTGGTGTTGGAAGCTATATTCCAGATATAATCAAGAAGAATGAAGACTTTTTGAAAAATGAATTCTTCAAACAAGATGAAACTGCTTTTGATGCTCACCCTGAAGTCATTATCAAAAAGTTTCAAGCTATTACTGGCATTGAGGAACGACGATATGTTAGTAACGAACTAAACATGTCGGACATAGCGACATTTGCCGCTGAAAAAGCTATAAAAGATTCAGGTATAGATCCAGAAACTCTAGATTATATCATCGTTGCCCATAATTTTGGAGATGTAAGTCACGATAAGCAACAAGCAGATACGGTCCCAAGCATCGCTTCCCGTGTCAAAGAAAAGTTACAAATTGAAAATCCAAGTTGTGTAGCCTACGATTTACTCTTTGGTTGCCCAGGTTGGATAGAAGGTTGTATTCATTCGTTCGCCTTTATGAAAGCAGGAATGGCTAAGCGCTGTTTGATCATTGGCGCAGAAACCCTTTCGAGAGTGGTGGATCCAAATGATAGAGATAGTATGATTTACTCTGATGGTGCTGGTGCTACCATTTTTGAGAATACAGATTCATCTGGTGGTATTTTAGCACACAAAACAGCAACCTACGCTAAGACAGAGGCCAATTATATTTACTTTGATAAATCCTTTTCACCTAAACGCGCAGATGACCGAGCTTATATAAAAATGCACGGTCGAAAAATCTATAATTTCGCATTGTCTAAAGTTCCTGAAGCGATGAAATCGTGTTTAGAGGAAAGTGGTAAATCCATTACTGATTTGAAAAAGATCTTTATCCATCAGGCTAATGAAAAAATGGACGAGGCTATTGTCCATAGATTCTTTAAGCTGTTTAACAAAGAAACGCCTTTAGACATCATGCCGATGAGCATCAATAAGCTTGGAAATAGTAGCGTGGCTACTATACCTACTTTATACGACATGTTTTTAAAAGGAGATTTTGAACACGAAAGTTTAAAACCAGGAGATACCATTATGTTTGCCAGTGTTGGTGCAGGAATGAACATCAATGCTATAGTCTACGAAATATAGACTTTACATGTACGAAAAGCATTACCCAGAAAAGCGTTTCAACATTACCATGGAGTTTTTAAAAACTCATGCTCCTTCACCTTCAACGATTTTAGATCTTGGGGTTGAAAATCCATTTTCAAAACTCATGTCTTCGGAAGGGTTTTCTGTTGAAAATACTAAAGGTCAAGATTTAGATGTAAATCAAGGGCAACTTTTATCCTCTTCAGCGAAAATAACGACTGCTTTTGAAATTTTTGAACACCTTTTATCACCATTAGAAATTCTAAAAAGTATACAGAGTGGGCACCTATTTGCTAGTGTCCCTCTCAAACTTTGGTTTTCGAAAGCCTATCAAAGTAAAACTGATCCTTGGGATAGGCATTATCACGAATTTGAAACTTGGCAATTCGATTGGCTATTAGAAAAAGCAGGGTGGGAAATCATAGACTCTAAAACCTTTACCCATCCAGTTCGCAAAATTGGCTTTAGACCATTACTTAGACTAATTACGCCTAGATATTACTTGGTATATTGCCAAAGAAAATCTTAAGCTGTGGACATCGTCATCATTATTCCTGCCTATAACGAAGAAGCCCATATTGAAAAATGTTTGGCCTCATTGGTGAATCAAAGCTATTCGGCAAAACATATTTTGGTGGTCGATGATGGATCTACAGATAAAACCCCTGAGATTTTAAGTAGCTTATCTTCTACCTATGAGAATCTAACCTATACCACAAGAGAAAAAAGCTATAGTCATGAACCTGGAAGTAAAATTGTGGAGGCTTTTAACTTTGGTTTATCTAGTTTAACTAGCTCCTATGATATCCTTTGTAAGTTTGATGCAGATCTTATTTTTCCAAATCATTATATAGAAACCTTACATAAAGCTTTTGAAGCCAACTCAAAACTCGGCATGTTTGCAGGCTTTTGTAGTATTGAAATTGAGGGGGTCTGGCAGATTGAAAAATTAACCAATCCAGATCATATCCGAGGAGCCTTAAAATCTTACCGCCAAAATTGCTTTAGGGATATTGGAGGCTTGACTTCTGCTATGGGCTGGGACACGATTGATGAGATGAAGGCCAGATATTATGAATGGGACGTAGAAACCGATAAAACACTTGTTGTAAAACATCTTAAGCCCACTGGACTCCACTACTCTAAAAGTCTACCAAAACTTTTTGGAATCTCTCTGTTTAGAATGCGATATAGTTTGGCCTTAGCCTTTTTAACCTGTTTTAAAATGGCATTGAATAAAAAGAAACTGGATTTTTTCTTTAAAGCAATGCTTGCTTATTTAAAATCTAACCACAAAAAAAACTCCTTCTTAATCGATGAAAAAGAAGGAGCCTTTATTAGAAAATATAGATGGCTTAAGATTAAGCAGCGCTTATTTTAAAACCTCAGAAATAACCTTTCCTGTTGCGCCATTAGGAAGTGCAATTCCTAATAGGGCTGAAATGGTAGGAGCGATATCAGGAATGTGATATCTATTGTAGGTTTTACCTTGTTGAATACCATTTCCAAACATCAATAGCGGTGCTTGGGTATCGTAATTATTTCCACTACCATGTGTCGACCCTTTTCTTGAGTATGATATATAAGAGTTCTGAAGAGCATAAACCACATCTCCACTTCGCTTCTGGTGAAATCCTCTTAAGACAAGTTCTGCAGGATTCCCACTAAAGTCACTATGCTCGAGCATTTCCCTAGTGTAGACTTTATCGATATTTTGGTAGTGTAGCAAGAAGTGCTTGATTTCATTTTGAGCAGATACAAAATCAGTATAGGTTTCAAACTTAGAGTCGTCTAAGAAAATTTGTTGGTTCTGTATTTCCTCTACAATATCAACAAGTCCCAGACTCTCACTCAGATAAGTTTCTAGTGCGCTTTGCATCTCCCCCGTTTCGAAATATCCAGCAGGGATTTTATTATCTTTTAGAAATTGAGGAACATGGACAGCACCATGATCTGCCGTTAAAAATAAAGTGTAATTTCCTTCGCCTACTTCTTGATCCAAAAACGTCAATAACTCAGCAATGCTTTGGTCTAATCGGATGTAGAGGTCTTGGATTTCCTTAGAATTCACCCCAAAGTTATGACCTGTATAATCTGGGCTAGAAAAACTTAAAGTGAAAACGTCTGTAAATTCATCTTGGCCTAGCTTTTCATTTTTAATAGCTTCTTTTGCAAAATCAAGAAGCAAATCGTTTCCAAATGGTGTTGGTCTTATAATGCCATAGTCACCGTTGTCTTTCGCTAATTTCTTAAGGTCGTACGGAAATGTAGCTTCTTCTTTTCCTTTAAAACCGTTTTCATAATTGTTCTTATCGGGACCACTTTCAGTGTAAGTAGAGATATCCTTAAGTGTATTCCATTCTTTAAGGTAACTTTTTGCTGTACCAGACGTATTGAAATCCTTCACCCATTGTGGCAAGTCTTTCATGTAATAATCACTTGTAATAAAGTCACCACGATCATATCCTGCAAACCAATAGGCTGCATTAGCAGTATGACCGGCAGGTAGAATCGCACCTCTATCCTTTAAAGAAACTCCAATTGTCTTCCCTTTAAATTGGGTATGTATTCGGTTTTGATCCGCAAAGCTAGTCGTTAACATGCGTTGTGGAGACATTTTTCCAGCTCTGTTTTCTGGCTCGATTCCAACGGCGCTCACTGAAGGATCTGAGGCACAATACACACTGGTTTTCTCAAATTTATCGTACCAATTATTTGCGATAATACCGTGATTCATAGGACTTGTACCTGTATATATTGAGGCATGACCAGGCCCTGTATAAGTAGGCACATAATTGAAATGAAAGTTTTTCATTTCAAAGCCTTCTCTCTGCAGACGTTTAAAACCATCTTCAGAATAGTGGTTTTCAAATTTGGTCAGGTAGTCGTAACGCATTTGGTCAACGACTACTCCAACAACCAGTTTAGTGTTTTGCTGTGCAAAAAGACATATGTGGGAAATTAGAACAAATAAAAGGCTAAATACAATTTTCATGGTATATTAATTTTTCATGCAAATATAGGAAGTTGAAGAGGTTTTAAGTTTATGCTTTAGTTAAATTGAATCCTCATGTTTTTATTCTATTTTTATCAAAAATTCAAAAAGGCTTAGAGCGAATGCTATCAAATTACATTAAAAGTATTGGTCAATACTTCATTATGATTTACGAAACCTTTAGAAGGATGACCAAAACTTCAGAATTGAAAAGGCTTATTCTACAAGAATTAGATGATCTTATCATTAGTTCTTTAGGGATAGTTGTCTTTATTTCGTTCTTTATAGGAGCAGTTATCGCTATCCAAACAGCTTTAAACTTTTCTAATCCTTTTGTCCCCAAATCATTAATCGGATTTGCGGCGAGACAGTCTATTATCTTAGAATTTGCTCCTACGTTTGTCGCTATTATTATGGCAGGTAAAGTAGGGTCTTATATCACCTCTAGTATTGGTACTATGCGAGTTTCAGAACAGATAGATGCTTTAGAAGTGATGGGGATAAACTCTTTAAATTACCTTGTCTTCCCAAAAATTATTGCGATGTTCATGTTTCCATTTGTTATTGCGATCTCTATGTTTGTAGGAATTATAGGAGCTTACACAGCGAGTGTTTATGGTGGATTTTTAAGTTCAGATCAATTTTTAACAGGGCTTCAAGAAGACTTCATACCTTTTCAAGTCTTCTACGCCTTTTTAAAATCATTTGTTTTTGCGATTATTTTAGCCACAGTTCCTTCATTTCATGGTTACTATATGAAAGGAGGCTCACTTGAAGTAGGGCGTGCAGCAACCACCTCTTTTGTATGGACGAGTGTGATTATTATTTTTATGAATTATTTCATCACCCAATTGTTATTAAGTTGATATGATAAAAGTCGAAGATTTACATAAGTCTTTTGAGGATTTAGAAGTTTTAAGGGGAGTCAATACTGAATTTGAAAAAGGTAAAACCAACCTAATCATAGGTCAATCTGGTTCAGGTAAAACAGTTTTCTTAAAGTGCCTACTTGGTTTGTTCACTCCAGATGAAGGAACCATTCTATATAATGGCAAAGCTTATCAGAACTTTTCTAAAAATGAGAAAAGAGAGTTGAGCAAACAGATGGGGATGGTGTTTCAGGGTGGAGCCTTATTTGATTCTATGACTGTTGAAGAAAATGTGGTTTTCCCATTAAAAATGTTCACAAAGATGACCAAAGGCGAGATGAAAAATCGCGTTCAAGAAGTGTTGGATAGGGTGAATCTTATAGATACTAATGATAAGTTTCCCTCAGAAATTAGTGGAGGAATGCAAAAGCGAGTTTCCATAGCAAGGGCTATTGTTAACAAACCTAATTTTTTATTTTGTGATGAACCCAACTCGGGTCTTGACCCAAGAACAGCTTCTGTCATCGATAATCTTATTCAAGAAATTACACATGAAAACGATATCACAACAGTGATTAATACTCACGATATGAATTCGGTTTTTGAAATTGGAGAAAACATCCTCTATCTGGAAAACGGCCTAAAGGCATGGCAAGGCAACAAAGACAATATTTACAAGACTGATAATCAAAGATTAACTGACTTTGTCTATGCGTCAAACTTATTTCAAAAAGTAAGAATTACGCAAAGAGAAAGACTTTAGTTAATGGATTGTACTGAAATATTTTCCAAGCTCAACTTATAAGACAACCATTCTTTCAATTTATTGAGTTTCATTTTCTTCTCTTCTAAATCTATTTCAGCGTTCCATTTGATACTGAACGTAGGTATTGTATCCATATTTTCAAAATTCGACTTGATGACATCAGCATAACTCACCTCTACTACATTATCGTAATTCAATTGAATCTCTTGCGCTAATCTATCAAATTTTACAATTCTATTGCTTTTCTGCATTGTTCTTAACTCGTAACGTAAATCTTCTATTTCGGCTTTAGACATGGCCAATTCTAAGGAATCTCTTTTTTTTAATTCAACCATATATTTAAGCTGATCAAAATTTTCGGAGTTTTCGTTTTGAAGGACTTTAAGCTCGGTATCTTCTAAATAAGAATAGTTTTTTAGCTTGTCTTTCCACAACGTAATGACTTCTTTTGGAATTTCTTTTCCCAAAAAAGAAGCCTCTATAGTTGGGAAAATTCCAGAATTATAAGAGATCACTGTTGAATTTTTTTGAAGAAAAGACTGTTTGTAATTTTCTAATTCTTGTTGGACAAAGGTATTAGCTTCATTGGTAAAATAGGATTCCTTCAATAAATTATAAAACAGATATATACTGGGAATCATAACAATAATAGCAATTGAAGAGGCAATCTGAGCGATTCTTTTCCTCCTTAGTGAATTGGCATATTTCACTAAAGGGAATCTTAAAAATTTTGAGACTACAAAAGTAGTTAGAGCTATAAAAATAGTATTGATAGTAAATAAATACATGGCTCCACCAAAGATACTTAAGTCCCAAACCGCTAAGCCATAACCTGCCGTACAAAGTGGAGGCATTAAAGCAGTAGCAATAGCCACACCAGAAATAACGGTAATGATAGTTCCTCGTTTTGCCTTAGCTATGATGAGAGCTAACCCACCAAAGATAGCGACTAAGACGTCCAGAATTGTAGGATATGTTCTGGCTTCTAGCTCTGGTGTTAACTGTGTTAAAGGAGATAACTGGAAATAAAGAAAGGCGGTTAGTAAACTTAAACCCACCATCACACCAAGGTTGATGAGTGACCTCCTCAAGGTGTCCACATCATTAATGGCGACAGAAAAACCTAGCCCAACTATAGGCCCCATAAGAGGAGAAATAAGCATAGCTCCAATAACGACAGCAGTACTACTAACGTTCAAACCTATTGAGGCGACAATAATAGAGAATATTAAAATCCATGCCGTATGCCCTTTGAAGGGAATATCTTTAAGGATAGCCTCCATAGTAGCTTCCCTGTCGGTATCATGTGATATATCCAAAAGCTCATAAAGAAAATGTTTTATGCTACCAAAGGACTCTTTTAAACTGCTTTTTACCTTTTCTGATGATTCAGCATTTGAATCATTCTCAGTGTTTTTTGAGGTTTTGTCTTTGTTGTCTTCCATAAGTTAACCAAGGTTTTCTCCAAACTTACCCATCACTAAGTTACGTATTGTTTTAATGTCTTGTTCATCCTTTTTAGGAAGTATGACTAGGATGTCTTCGTTCTCTAAAACTATGTGATCATTTAAGCCTTTTATAATGGCTATTTTACCCTTTGTGGTTCTCAAAATATTATTAGAGGAATCTATAAATTCAGATCTAGCGTTTATACTTACATTATCATTGTCATCTTTATCCAATTGATCGTGTAGAGAGCCCCAAGTCCCTAAATCACTCCAATCGAAAGCAGCTTCGATGACGCCAACATGTTTTGCCTTTTCTAGAATTCCATAATCGATAGAAATACTTTCAGAATTAGGATAATTACTTTTTAAGAAGGCTTCTTCGTCGGTTGTGTTTAATTTTGACCAACCCTGTTTAAATAAATCAAACATATCAGGAAGATGGTTTTGAAACTGATCGATAATGAAAGACGTCTTCCAGATGAAAATACCTGCATTCCATAAATAATTTCCTTCTTTCAAAAAAGACTGTGCCGAAGCATAATCAGGCTTTTCAGTAAACTTTTCTACAGACTTTATGAGGTCTCCGCTATACTTATCATATTTAATATAACCATAGCCGGTATTCGGAAATGTTGGTGTAATCCCCAAAGTTACCAAGAGATCTTCATGAAAACAGGCTTCAAAAGCTTTGTTAACGTCTTTAGCAAAGGCCTCCTCATTCTCTATCCAGTGATCGCTAGGAGCAACGATCATACTAGCCTTAGGGTTTTCCTTATTAATTTTGAGCGCAGACAGAAGAATACAAGGAGCTGTATTTCTCATCGCAGGCTCAGCAATAATTTGTTGACCGGAAACCTCAGGAAGCTGTTCGGTAACTAAACCTACATAGTTGGTGTTGGTAAGAATAAAAATATGGTCTCGAGGTACAATCTTATTTAGTCTTAAGAAAGTTTGTTGGAGTAGTGATTTTCCAGTCCCTAACATGTCTTGAAACTGCTTGGGATAAGCTGTTCTACTCACTGGCCAAAAGCGTGAGCCTACTCCACCTGCCATAATAACGGCATATTTATCTTTTTCATCCATAAAATTATACTATTTTAAAAGGTCTACCTCAGCATTAGGTTGAAACACATAAACTTTACCAGTATTTACTTCTTGGCATTCGTATCGCTTTTGAATCCTTCTCCCTTTTTTAAACATCCTTCCATTGTGGATTTTGAAAATGCTACCAACAGGTATTTCAAATATATAGTTTTTATCGTTGGATTTATCATAGCGCTTAAGGCTTAAAGAAAGCCTTGCATCTGTATCGCTACTGGCCGTTGGTTTTTTGAAATGCCTCGCTAATTCCGGCAGGATATCGGTAGGGAAAATTTGAGGATGAATAAATGGCAACATCAATTTTTGAAACGTGTTTTTCCACTCTGGTCCATGAGGTTTAATCGAAAATCCATAAGACTTAAAAGCGAGTAGGTGAGCTACTTCGTGAACCGTGGTAATTAAAAATCTATATTTATTAAGATTGGCATTCACTGTTATTTGATGAAATCCATCAGGTTTTAGTCTATAGTCCCCATGTTTAGTTTGCCGTTGGCTGACTATTTTTAATTGAATATTATAGGCCTTAATCATACCTAAAATGGGTTCAACTGAACGCTCTGGCAAATATTTCTGGAGGGTGTCTTTCATTCAAAAATTAGGGTGTTGAACTGGAAACTTGCAGTAATTTACCATTGTAAAACTGCTGTCCTTTTTCAGAAAAGTCCTTGATATAATTAGCCATTTCTAAAGCAGAATTAGGGGCTTGCAGGCCAGGGAAAGCTTCTTCGAGCATTTCAGTCTGAACTGCACCTAAAGCTAACACGTTGAAGGATGGTCCATTTTCTTTGTATTCTTCCGCCAATAGCTCTGTTAGCGTAATTAATGCTGCTTTACTAGAGCTATATGCTGCTAAACCAGGAAATTTCATACTCCCCTGTACTCCTCCCATACTACTTATAGTCACCACATGGGTTTTAGAATTCATGAGAGGTAACAGACGATGAGTCAACTCAAAAACTGAAAACACATTGGTATCATATACTTTCTTGACGTCTTCCATCACAGTATCTTTAAATTCTTGTTTTAAAAACTGACCTGCATTATTAATAAGAATATCTAAAGTTTGAGTGTGAGATTGAATGTGTTTTACAGCAGCTTTCACACTCGAAGATTCACCTAAATCACAAGACAAAGCATGAACATTTTCTAAACCAAGTTGATTAACGGGCTTTTCATTTCTGGATAAAGCAAATACGGTATGACCTTCAGAAGCAAAGAGCTTAACTAGCTCAAACCCTATTCCTCTACTGGTGCCTGTGATGACAATTGTTTTTGACATTAATTTAATTTTACGGTGTTTTCTTCAGAATTTATCAATTGAAGCACACCAGGCTTGAGATCCTCTAAAAGCTTTAGGTAAGCATCCACATCGAGTTCTTCAAATTCATCGTTCACATGATGGTAATACTCATAATTGGTAAAGTCGAATGTGCAAATGGTTTGAGCGGGGACATTAAAAACTTCAAAAAATGGATAATTATCACTTCGTTTGAAAAGACCATATTGAGCAGCTTGAGGAAGAAATCCTAAAAATTGATCCTCGCCTTCATAATAACTATTAAAGACCTCAGCTAAATTTGAAGTCTCATACCCAGTAACATATGCTCTATATTCCTTGTCCTTCATCTGAACGCCAAGCATTTCAATATTAAAAACCACATAAGGTTCAACGTTTTGGGCTTTCATCTTCTCAGCTAAATGTCTAGAGCCTACCAAACCTTTTTCTTCAGCAGAGAAAAGAGCAAAAATCACATCTCTACCTAAGTCTTGATCCGCTAAGAATTTTGCCAGCTCTAGTACAGCTACTGTACCGGACGCATTGTCATTTGCTCCATTAGCAATACTATCTGTTTCTACAGGCTCAATGATACCGATATGATCGTAATGAGCTCCTATCACAAGAGGCTTTAAATTGGCGTTGGTTTTTGAAGATTTCAAAACTCCAACTACATTGAAACCGTCGACTTCTTTTAACTTGAAAGAGTCACGATAAGTTTCAAAATAAGGTTGAACACCAAAACTAACAAAAGCTTTTTCGATATAAGAGGCAGCTTCATCAATCTCTTCTGAACCTGTATCTCGGCCTTTGAGTTCATCTGAAGATAAATAGCCTAGAGCCCTTGATGCTGAATACTTAAATTGAAGAACATCAATTTCTTTTGAAACTTGTTTTTTCCCTTCTTGTGCTGAAGTCTTACTAGGAATCGCTAAAAGAGAACCCAAGCAAAGTAATAGTAGTATTTTTTTCATAAGGTGAATATAAAAAAACTGCCTTTAAAGACAGCTATATCAGTCTAAAAAGGCAGTGAAAATTTTAATTATTTTAAATCTAAGCGAGCATCGTCACTGGATTTTCCAAATACGTTTTAAGAGTTTGTAAGAATTTTGCTCCCGTGGCTCCATCTACAGTCCTGTGATCACAAGCTAAAGTTAAAATCATGGTGTGTCCTACCACAATTTCACCTTTTTTAACCACTGGCTTCTCTACAATAGTACCTACCGATAAAATTGCAGAATTGGGTTGGTTAATAATGCTTGTAAATTCAGTAATTCCAAACATACCTAAGTTGGATACTGTAAATGTACTGCCCTCCATTTCGTTAGGCTGTAATTTTTTATTTTTTGCTTTACCGGCAAGGTTTTTCACATTGGAACCAATTTGAGTTAAACTCTGTTGATCTGCAAATTCCAATACAGGAACAAGCAAACCTTCGTCAACCGCTACAGCTACACCTACGTGAATATGATTTGCTATTTTAGTGACCTCACCATCCCATGATGAATTGACTTGAGGGTGTTTTCTCAATGCCATCGCAGAAGCTTTAATCACAAGATCATTGAAAGAAACTTTAACGTCTGGCATTTCGTTGATATGAGATCTGGAAGCCATGGCATTTTCCATATCCACCTCAATATTGAGGTAATAATGAGGAGCAGAATTTTTAGACTCTAACAATCGCTTAGCAATCGTTTTCCTCATTTGAGAGTTTTTCACATCTTCAAATGACTCTTCCCCAGCAGGAGTATAAATCTCAGCTATTGGTGCCGAAGGTTGTTCTTTTGGTTCTTCTTTGGAAACTTTTTCAGTTTTAGCTTCAGCTGGTTGCTCCGAAGGCTTGAAGTCTTCAACATCCTTCTTAACAATTCTTCCATGATCACCAGAGCCACTTACCTTTCTAAGGTCGATGCCTTTATCTTCAGCAATTTTTTTGGCCAAAGGAGAGGCTAATATTCTTCCTTGTTCATCTGCGTTTTCAACATTTTCGCCGTTGTCTAACTCCTGTGGTGATGTTGCTTCTGGAGCATCTTTACTCTCCTCAGAAGATGGTTTACTTTCCTTGTCTGAACTAGAATCGGATGTTGATTTTGAACTTTTTCCTCCAGATTTATGAGATTTTAGAACTTTATCAACATCTGTTCCCTCTGGTCCTATAACCGCAAGGACATCATCAACTGGTGCAGATTCACCTTCACCTATACCTATAAAAAGAAGTTTTCCTGAGTAGAAAGATTCGAATTCCATCGTCGCTTTATCGGTTTCGATTTCAGCTAAAATTTCACCTTCTTCTACATCATCCCCAACTGACTTTAGCCAAGTGGCGACTGTTCCTTCTTCCATAGTGTCACTAAGCCTTGGCATAGTAACCACCTCTACTCCATTGGGAACTTCGGCATCGTCATCCCCGGTGTCTTCACTTACCTCTTCTTTGGAAGTGGATTCTGTAGAATCCTCTGCTTTAGATTCTTCAGGTTTTTCATCAGAGGACTTTTCTTTGCCAGAGTTTTTAATAAGATCGCTAATATCTTCACCTTCTTCACCAATAATGGCTAAAAGGGTATCTACAGGAGCTCCTTCACCCTCTTCAATTCCAATATGCAAAAGCACACCATCGTGAAAAGATTCAAACTCCATCGTTGCTTTATCAGTTTCGATTTCAGCTAAAATATCGCCTTCCTCTACCTTATCTCCTTTTTGTTTTAGCCATTTAGCAACAACACCTTCTTCCATGGTGTCACTAAGTCTTGGCATATTTATTACTTCAGCCATCTAAATTATAATTTATGAGAAATGAAAGGATAGTCTTCTTGTTCGTAAACAACATCGTACATGACGCTTTTTTCTGGGTAAGGAGACTCTTCGGCGAATTTTTCACATTCTTTAACTTTGTCTTTTACGCGCTTGTCAATGGTCTTAATATCATCTTCGGTAGCATATTTTTTATCTAAAAGTGTTTTCTTCACTTGAGAAATAGGATCAATTTTTTGATATTCCTCTACCTCGTCTTTTGTTCTATATTTTTGAGCATCACTCATAGAGTGACCTCTGTAACGATACGTTTTTAAGTCGAGAAAAGTAGGTCCTTTTCCTGCTCTTGCTCTAGTAACCGCTTCGTCAAGAGCTTCAGCTACCTTAGTAGGATTCATACCATCTACAGGTCCACAAGGGATTTCGTGACCTAAGCCTAATCTCCAAATGTCTTCATGGCTAGAGGTTCTGCTTACTGAAGTTCCCATCGCGTAACCGTTGTTTTCAACACAAAACACAACTGGTAGTTTCCAGTTGGCAGCCATATTAAGGGTCTCGTGAAGAGAACCCTGTCTAGAAGCACCATCACCTAAAAAACATAAAGTCACTGCATTGGTATTGAAATATTTATCTGCAAATGCTAGACCTGCTCCCAAAGGAATTTGTCCTCCAACAATACCATGACCACCATAAAAACGGTGTTCTTTAGAGAAAATGTGCATAGATCCACCCAGACCTTGAGAGGTTCCAGTTGCTTTTCCAAACAATTCTGCCATAACCCGTTTTGGGTCTACACCCATACCAATAGGTTGAACATGGTTTCTATACGCCGTAATCATTTTGTCTTTCTCCAAATCCATCACATGAAGAGCACCAGCCAAGATAGCTTCTTGTCCATTATATAGATGTAAGAAACCTCTAACCTTTTGCTGAATATAGACTTGAGCTAACTTATCTTCAAATTTCCTCCAAAACAGCATATCTTCATACCATTTTAAATACGTCTTCTTCGTTATTTTTTTCATTTACAGCCTAATTTTATTTGCTCTTATTTATTGAAAATCAAGTTACAAAAGTAATACTTTATGTAAGAATTTAAAATTCTTTGAGGACTATTAACTTTATAGAAACTTATTATTAAAAGCTAGAGGCAAAATGTCCAGTAAAGCATCTACTTTTATGACTTTACCAGCCGTTCCTGTAAAATATATTTCTATAGGTTGATCTTGCTTTTGCTCGTATTCGGCAATGGCCTGTCGACAAGCTCCGCATGGAGCTATGGGTTCTAAAACGTCATGCTTTTCTGAAGTTGCTGAAATGGCTATGGCCTTGATAATAGCCTTAGGATAATTTGCTCCAGCTGCATAAATGGCAGTACGTTCTGCACAAAGCCCAGAAGGAAATGATGCATTTTCTTGGTTACTACCCAACACCACTTCTCCAGTATCCAAGATCAATGCTGCGCCTACCTTAAATTTTGAGTAGGGAGCGTATGCATTATCTCTAGCTTCAAAAGCACTTTTCATGAGGTTTTGAATAGACAAGGGGAGCTCCTCTATACCATCAAATATTTGAATAGTTGTTTTTAGTTCTTTTTCTATCATAATTTTTTATATAATTTAGACAAAAAAAGCATCAATTCAATTGATACTTTTAAAATCTTTTTTATGCTTAATAATAATTAATATTCTATGTAAGTTCCGTCTCCGATATTAAACGTTAGACCAAATCTTAAGGTTCCTTCCAATGGATTTTGGACCGTAGAGGTCGAAAACAAATAGGAGGCGTCTATATTGATGGTTGAATATTTAAAACCGGCTCCCATAGTCACAAATTTTCTAAAGCCTTTGTCTCGAGATTCATTAAAATAGCCCAATCTTAACGCAAAGCTATTTTCAAACCAATACTCTGCGCCTAGAGCCCAAGTGATTTCTCGAAGTTCTTCTGAAATCCCATCAGGAGCATCTCCCCAAGACGAGAAAATCGCTCCAAACTCGCTTTGACGGTTATAATCTAGAATAGCTTGTTGGCTTTCTGATGAAATTTGACCTTGTTCATTCGTTTCAATTCTAGGAGGTGTAGGGACTAATAATTTATTGATCTCCAAATGAACACCAATAGTATTGGAAGCATCTAAAATAAAGTCAAAACCAGCACCCGCTTTAAAGTTAGTTGGTAAAAAGTTTCCTTCGTCTGCATCATCATACCTTATTTTGGGCCCGATATTACTTATAGCTAAACCACCTCTCCAGCGACCATTAAAATCTTTATAAAACTTCTCTTCTCCTCTATAAAACATAGAGACGTCTGCTCCAAAACTACTCGCTGCAGAAGCATCTGCGATTCCGGTAGGAAATCTTAAATTGGAATTGATAAAACGGCCTGTTACCGCCATAGAAAATTGTTCACTTAATCGCAAAGAGTAACTTAGATCAATAGCAAATTCATTAGGCTCTACCTCTCTTGCGAGTTGCTCTGCGGTATCTCTAAACTCTACTCCCCCTAAACCAAAATATCTTATACTAGCTGCTACTGCGCTGAACTCATTAATTCTTGTGAAGTAGGATAAGTTAGCCAAATTGATATCACTTACAAGCTCTCTTAAGTAAGGTGTATAGGACAAACCTATCCCCGTTTTTGTTTCTGAGAAGGCAAATTTTGCAGGATTCCATTGCTGAGAAAAGCCATCGACTCTGGTGGCTACCCCTTGATCTCCCATACCAGAGGATCTAGCATCTGCAGCAATAAGTAAAAAAGGGACTCCCGTAGTGATAACTCTACGATCGTCTTGTGCCTGTAAACTGTTGCTAAAATATAAAACGGCGATTAAAAATAATGGTATTGATTTCATATGGAGTTTTGAATTGACAAATATATATAATTTAAAGAATGACAAGTTTTTCATATTTTTCGACTTTTTGTTGAGTTAATGTAGATTTGACTGTTAATTTATAAACGTAAACCCCTTTTCCTATTTTATCGCCAAAATCATCTCGCCCATTCCAGCTTAAGTCTCTAAAAAGAAATCCGTTGGTATTAGCAATTTGATTTTGTGTCCAGACCAATTTCCCTGTTACCGTAAAGACTTGGACCATCACCTCCAAAGGCTCAAAAGGACGGTTGTGGTTAAACCAAAACTCGGTGTAATCTATAAAGGGATTAGGATAGTTTAAGACCCGAGTTATTTTAAGCTCATCTTCTCCGGCAACTACAAATTGGATATCTTGAGTTTGAGAATTATTGTACACATCCCAAGCTTTAAAACTCAAGGTATGCTCACCATCTTCCAAATCTCTGAGCCTGTAATAAACCTTACCGTTTGTAAAATCATCCTGTTCAGCTTCATAATATTCATTTAATATAATAGGATTTGACTCGTCTCCGTCCAAGATCGCTATAATATCATGACCAATCCCTCCCGCAGTGTTTATACCATTTTCATCTTCCAAAAGCGCGAAAATAAATGGCTGATTATCGGTTATCCCTCCATTCACGAAGTTTTCATCATTCATGTAAAGATTTATAAGTGGGCCCTCGTTATCTTCTGGTGCATCTTCATTCAAACCCCCAATCAAAATATCGGTATTAAAACCACTATACTCCTCAAGTTGATTTTCTCTTGAAGAATATAAGCTTACCCTTCCTTGGTCTACGGGTAAACGAGTATCTTTTGGTAGCACAAATTCAAATTCAAACTCACCATTAACCACACTAGCTTGGCCTCTAAAAAGGTTCTCTCCTAAAGTGGTAAAGTCCATAATGGCAAGTTCTCCATTTCGTCTAGCTCCATCGTTTCCTAAGGTTTGTCTATCGATTCGCTTATCGAATACAATAGCCGAAAGATCGCCACTATAGTCTTGAAGACGTTCGTCATTGGTATTTAGGATTTGACCTTTAAACTTGTATTTACCTAAGGCTTGTAAGGTATCTGTAAATTGGCCTATCGGAATATCATTTATAGTGGATAATTGGACTCTTGGCTTAGGAAGAGGGAGCCTCATCGCTGGATCCCCAACAAAAAAGACAATTCGCTTACCGTTTCCAGAAATGTTTTGTTTTGCCCTAGCCACAGATTGAGCTATGGTTTCATTATTATCTACAAAGTCAAATAAAAAGGGAGCAAAAACATTATTAAACTGTACTCCTGCAAAAACACTTATAGCCCTAGTCGTCGTTACTAACGAAACTGCTCCTCCATCTTCATTCCAAAAGGTCAGCTCTCCTCCGGTCATACGAAGTGGGTTATCGAATTTGGTGAATTCGCAAGTTATCGTCACAAAACAATTGAAACGACCTGGGTTTCTCCAGTCTTGGGTATTGGTTTGTGTAACGATTCGCTCTTGAGCCAAGCCATCTTCCCCGCCGTGGCCAAAATAATTAACCACAGCAGCGCCCACTTCTATGGCATCTGTTATAGACCGGTTGACATCTGGATATCGATTTCCTCCAGCGCTAGTGACTTGCTGGAAAGCATCCGAATGAATTTTTTTGACGTTAACCGTGGGTTTGTTTGCCGAAATTTCATCACCAAGATTATCTAAATCTACTTGTAGACCATAATCATTAGAATCATCTGCATCATCAGAAATAAGTACGAAATTATTTCGCCATTGCGCATAAGATTCCTTTTGTTCTGAAGAAATTATTTTATCGACCATCGCAATGGCCCGCTGAGGAGTGTCTGCTAATATTCTACCAACAGCTAGATCCATGACTTCTCCAGACCCCATTTGACCTTCATTTGAATCCATCATCACAAAAAAATCATCTGACATAAATGAAGAAACCGTTGTAGAAAAGCTTCCCAAACTTTGATAAGTAGGAACTATACTAGTGTTTCCTTGCAACCTATTTTTATAATCTACAGAAGCATCTCCAATCAAGCCTAAAAATTTAATCCTATTTGCTGGCGAAGAGGCATTATCATAGATATATTTTACAAAATTCCGAATAGCTCCTATGTCTTGTTTACCAGAATTAAATTCTTCGTAGATGTCTTCAACAGTAACAGTTTTAACTACTAATCCATCATTGTCTCTTCTGTATTGGGCCAGCCGATTGGCAGCAGACATAAAATCTGAACGTGTCACTATTAAATAATCTATGTCTTGAAACTGACCTTGGGCATTGGTGAGAATACTCCCCTTCAAATTTTGACGAGGAACTTGCACATTACCAAATTCTATACTTGGTGAAAAATAAGTGGAAGTCACCGCCTGAAATTCTTTCGCTGATCCTAGTGGACTTTTAAAAGAAAAAACATTGGCTTCATTAGGATTTGATATAAATCTGGGATTTATAGGATCTGTGATCTCCCAAATTTGATCTACCTCTGAAGAGTTTTGGATAAGGTACTCCCCAACACCCGGCAAAGTGCCTACATCGGTGTTTTTAAATTTAAATTGAGATTCACTAGCGATAAGATCTCTTCTGGCTTGTAAAGAAATATAGTCCAAAAACCCTCTAGCCCCCGGATTCCCGTTTTTATTGTAAGTAAGTTGTATCGTGACTTCATCGGTGCTTGAATTAACTTGGGTTAAAAACTCAGCACCGCTTGATGGGTTATTAGCTCTAGTTGCCGATAAATTAATAGGACTACTTGTGGACTGTCCATTTACTGAAATAGTAAAAGATGATCTTAGAGGGGAAATAGCTCCTAGGCTAATATTTAATTGGATAGGCTCCGATTGAACAAGATTAGGAAACGCAAACTCATAAGTTCGTTCAGTTTCCACATCAAATCTATCCCCAAACCATTTACGCCCTACTAATGATAGACTGGTCTCATCGACTTCATAAAATTGATAATCATCAAATTCTGTAATTGTAGTCGTTGCTGCAGCCACAGGTTGATTTAAAGTTGACATGCGTTTTCCACCAGAGGAATTTACTGTCAAATAATAATACGATCTATCGGCATACAGATTTAAGTTAGTTTCATTTTCTTCACTCCACCCTTCAGTATGGGTTGCATAAAATAAAATATAATCCCCAGAATCAAAAACCCCATCTCCACCGTCAAATACTTGAATAGATAACTCTGGAGGATCAAAATAAAGATTGTCTTCATTTACTAAAGGGAGCATTCCTCCACCATGCCCAAAGATTTTAAGATTACTAGAGGGAATATTACTTTCAGTAATACCCAAACTTCTTAAAAATGAAAAATCTAAGCGGTGAGCACCTGTGTTTTCAACATAAAACTTAAAAACACTCCCACTATTAAATATCGAATTGGAAACAGCAGAAGTATTTCTTGAAAGATTAGCAATTCTATTATTTGCTGTGGAAGATTGGGAAGTAGCAGTAGGGACAACCTCAAAAGAAACAATTCTATAAATAGAATTGTTTTCAGAATAAAAGGGGTTTAAGATTAAAGCCAACTTTGTAAAGTCAGGCCCTTGAGCTAATTTGAATTCATAAGATAATTCATCAGGAATAGTCTGTATTTGATTTGAAATCTGTTCAAAAACCACAACGGATTCAACATTTGAAAGTCTGTAATCTGTAGAATTTAAATTAAAAAAATGAGTGTAATTCAAGCTTTGCGTACCATCATCATACTCAAAGTAATTAGCATCTAACTGAGATAAATTTATATTTCCTTCAGAAGATTTAGCAACTTTGTTGTCATTACGCCAATTTATGTTAACTTTATCAACTTGCGAAATAGCAATGATGTAGATAAAAAGGAATGAAAGCGTAATAAAGAATTTCATTTTTAGAATCTTTTAGTGTAAGTTATAACGGATAGCCTACAATGATAGTATATTAAAATAAAAATTGAAGCTAGATTTAAAAAATAATTGATGCGCTAAAAAATATACTTGTCAATAACACGTTAATCATTATATTGCAAACAAAATTTGGATCGAAATTATGATTATGAAAAACTTCGCTAAATCATGCATGCTTGCATTACTTGCCTTTCTTGTAGCAAGCTGCAATAATTCTATAGATAACAGCAGCTCCAGAGCCACAGGATGGGATCTAAGTGGTAGAGATGGAGGTGTGAGTTTCAAAACCGACTATGAAGAACAAGAGGCCGGACCTGGTCTTTTATTTGTAGAAGGAGGAACTTTCACAATGGGTAGAGTTCAGGATGATGTTATGCATGATTGGAACAACACCCCCACTCAACAACATGTCCAATCCTTTTACATCGACGAAACTGAAGTCACAAATGTGATGTACCTTGAATATTTGGATTGGTTAAAGCAAGTTTTCCCTCCATCCGAAGAACGTTATGAAAACATTTATACAGGTGCTTTACCAGACACTTTGGTTTGGAGAAATCCTTTAGGATTTAATGAAAACATGGTCAACAATTACTTGAGACATCCAGCTTTTCATACCTATCCGGTTGTTGGAGTAAATTGGATTCAAGCAACTGAATTTAGTCAATGGAGAACGGACCGTGTTAATGAAAAAAGACTTTCAGACAAGGGTTATACTGTAAGAGACGCTTACAAAAATAGCAGTGCTGATAATCTTTTTAGTACAGAAACATATCTTAACGCACCAAGTAAAGTATACGGAGGTAGTGATTCTATTACCAGAGGAGGAAGAGAAACGGACAGAAAGCTGAGAAATAATCCAGATAGTACAAACGTTTATGTACAACGTAAAGACGGAGAACTTCTTCCCGCTTATAGATTACCTACAGAAGCAGAATGGGAATATGCGGCATTAGGGCAGAGTTCTTTAAGAGATTACAATTCCTACAGGGGTAGAAAAAAATATCCTTGGGATGGACAATATACCAGATCGGGAGATAGAAAAACCATAGGTGATCAACGTGCTAACTTTAAGCAAGGCCAAGGTGATTATGGTGGAATTGCAGGCTGGAGTGATGACGAAGCAGATATTACTGCTGAAGTAAGATCTTATGAGCCTAATGATTACGGTCTTTATGACATGGCTGGTAACGTTTCTGAATGGGTTGCGGATGTATATAGACCTAGAGTTGATAACGAGTATAACGACTTCAATTATTTTAGAGGAAATGTCTATACCAAAAACGCTATTACTGAGGATGGCAAAGTGAAGGTTTTAACTGCGGATGAAGTGATCTATGATACCTTAAGCAATGGTAGAATTATGGCAAGAAATATGCCTGGAGAAATTGCTCAAACTAGTATTGGTGACCAAGAAACCTATTTAAGAACGCAATTTTCGAAAAGTGATAATATTAATTTTAGAGATGGTGATAAATCATCTTCAAGATATTATAACGAACAGGGGAATACTAAAAAAGATCAAGACATGTACAATTCTCCTGATAATAAAGTGACGCTTAAAGACGGTAAAATCGACAGACGTTATGATGATTCTACAAAAAGAACGACACTTATCGATGATCACGTAAGAGTATATAAAGGAGGGTCTTGGAAAGACAGAGAGTATTGGTTAGATCCAGCACAAAGAAGATATTTCCCACAAGATATGGCTACAGATGATATTGGATTTAGAAATGCTATGTCTAAAGTCGGGTCTAAATCTAACAAAGGACGAAGAACAAGAAATTAAAATATATTTATTTTTCAACTTAAAAGCTCTAATATTGTATTAGGGCTTTTTTTATTTCTCATTATGACAACAATTAGAGACTTATATTCAAAATTTGTTGAAAGCAGCGGTGTTTCTACAGACACTCGTAAGATAGAGTCCAATTGTCTTTTCTTTGCTTTAAAAGGCGATAATTTCGATGCTAATCTTTATGCTGACGAAGCTTTGGAAAAAGGAGCTTCATTTGCGGTGATAGACAATCCAGATCAACAAGGAGAGCGTAAAATTCTTGTTGAAAATGTTCTTACTGCATTACAACAACTCGCTCATTTCCACAGGAAACAGCTCAAGCTACCCATTGTCGCGATCACAGGAAGTAATGGAAAAACCACAACCAAAAAGCTAGTTTCAGAAGTGCTCTCAAAAAGATTTAAAGTCAGAGCAACTAAAGGTAATTTGAACAATCACATTGGCGTTCCTCTAACACTTCTTTCGTTTACTGCTGAATTGGATTTAGGCATCGTTGAAATGGGCGCCAATCACCAAAAAGAAATAGAATCCTTGTGTAAAATAGCAGAACCGAACTACGGTTATATTACCAATTTCGGAAAAGCTCATCTAGAAGGTTTTGGGGGGATAGAAGGAGTCATAAAAGGGAAATCTGAACTTTACGACTATTTAATTCATCATGATGGTTTGATTTTTTTCAACAGAGACGACGATATTCAAGTTAAAAAAGCTGTCAAATACAAAAATTATAGCATTGGAGAAAAAACGCTATCAGACTGTAGAGTCAAATTTATGGATGCTAATCCTTTTGTTGAATTAGAATATTCTCATCTTCAAATTAAAAGCAAATTAATAGGTGAGTACAATTTTAAAAACATTGCTGCTGCTATAGGTATAGGGCGCTATTTTGGAATTGGAAAGGATAAAATCAAGGAGGCTATTGAAAACTTCGAGCCTGAAGAAATGCGTTCTCAAGTTATCGAAAAAAATAACTTAAAGATTTTGTTAGATGCTTACAATGCAAACCCGACAAGCATGAAGGCTGCACTTGAAAGCTTCAAAAAAATGAGTGCAACCTCGCAAACCGTTATCTTAGGGGATATGTTTGAAATTGGCGAAACTACTCTTGAGGAACATCGTCAAATCTTAAAAACCTGTGAGACTTTAAATTTTGATTCTATTCTTGTCTGCGGTGAACATTTTTCTAAAGCATCTAAGGACTTTGAAAATATAACTTCATTCAAAACCACAACGGACCTTACTGCCTTTATATCGAAAAACAAACCTATGAAATCTTCATTTATTTTGATAAAAGGATCCAGAGGGATGCAATTGGAAACCCTAATGGATGCCTTCTAAAAAAAGCATAAAAACACCAAAAGTCTCTTTCAGAGAAATTAATACCATTGCCCTTCCTGCTATTGTAGCGGGTATTGCAGAACCCCTCATCTCTCTCAGCGACATCGCCATAATTGGTAATGTAGAAGAAAACGCTGTTGAAGCTTTGGCTGCTGCTGGAATTGTAGGCTCTTTCTTATCTGCTATTATTTGGATTTTAGCACAAACTAAAACTGCTATATCAGCAATGGTTTCTCAGCACTTGGGATCTAACCGATTGCATGCCGTTAAGACATTGGTGCCCCAAACTATCCTGCTCAATTTTATCTTGAGTTTAATCATTTACTTTGTGACTGCCTTTTTTGCTGAACTTATCTTTAGTGCCTATAATGCTGAAGGATTAATTTTAGACTACGCCAAAACCTATTACAAAATACGAGCCTTAGGCTTTCCTCTCACCTTAGTTACTTTTGCGATTTTCGGCGTCTTTAGAGGTCTCCAAAATACACTTTGGGCCATGAAATGTAGCTTAGTTGGAGGGGGTGTAAACATAGGGCTAGATTTTTTACTCGTCTACGGTATAGAAGGTTTTATCCCTGCTTTGCACTTGGAAGGAGCTGCAATTGCGAGTGTCATTGCCCAAGGAGTAATGCTGGGCATGGCTTTATATTTTTTCTTCAAAAAGACTCCTTTTCATCTCAAGCCAAGTTTAAAGATCAATCCCAATTTAAAGCCGTTAATTTCCATGGCTGCCAATTTGTTTTTAAGGACCTTAGCTTTGAATATCGCCATCTATTTAGCCAATTCATACGCTACAGACTACGGGAAAAATTACATAGCTGCACAAAGCATACTTATGAATATTTGGCTATTCTTTTCCTTTTTTATAGATGGCTATGCCAATGCGGGAAATGCAATTGGGGGCAAACTACTTGGTGCAAAAGCTTATACCAAGCTCTGGAACCTTAGTAAAGATATAAGTAAATATGCTATAATTATTGCTTTAATCCTGGCTGGCTCTTGTGCTCTTTTTTACGATGAAATTGGACTTATCTTTAATAAAGATGAGCAAGTATTACTTCTGTTTTCTTCCGTATTTTGGATAGTTCTTATCATGCAACCCGTAAATGCTATTGCATTTATGTTTGATGGGATTTTTAAGGGTCTAGGGGAAGCAAAATACCTCAGAAACGTCCTACTCGTTGCGACATTTCTCGGGTTTTGGCCAACTCTGTTAATTTTAGATTATTTGGGACTCAAGCTCTACGCGATTTGGATTGCCTTCTTTGTATGGATGCTCATTAGAAGCTTTGCTTTAGTGATTAAATTCCGAAACAAGTACCTCGATAAAACCTAAAAAAACTAGTTTAGTTTTAAAAACAGTTTAACACAATCTCACTGTCTAGCTCCTTATAATTCAATTACTTTTAAGCCATGGCAAATTATAGAAAAGGTATCATTTTTAAACCTCATGAAGAAAATACCAGTTTGTTTGATAAACTACTGGACATTTTTATGGAATTGATCACTCATACTTCTGGAGATTTTGACGAAGCCATCGATTGGCTCAAAGAATTGGACAAGGCATATGAGATCACCACTGAAGAGTATACTATTGATGATTTCATAGAAGACTTAAAGAAGAAAGGCTATATACGTGAAGAAATTAAACCAGATGGTAATTCTGGAGTAAAAATCACCAATAAAACCGAACAAGCTTTAAGGAAGCATGCTTTAGAACAAATCTTTGGAAAACTCAGAAGAACTGGTTCCGGCAAGCATAAAACCAAACATACGGGACTTGGCTCCGAAAAAACAGGCGATTTAAGAGAATTTCAATTTGGAGACGGCTTTGATCAAGTCTCCATGACCGAAAGCTTCAAAAATGCTCAGATTAATCACGGCATTGATGAGTTTAAAATGTCTGAAAATGATTTGGTGGTCAACGATACTCACCATCAAACACAGATGAGCACCGTGCTTATGATAGACATCAGTCATAGTATGATCTTGTATGGTGAAGATAGAATAACGCCAGCCAAGAAAGTAGCGATGGCTTTGGCAGAAATGATTACAACAAAATATGCCAAAGATACCTTAGACATCATCGTTTTTGGAAACGATGCATGGCCTGTAAAAATTGGAGATTTACCTTATTTACAAGTGGGTCCTTATCATACCAATACTGTGGCTGGGATTCAACTAGCCATGAAAATTTTAAGCAGAAAGAGAAATGCAAATAAGCAAATTTTTATGATCACCGATGGTAAACCAAGTTGCTTAAAACTTTCAGATGGTAGCTACTACAAGAATAGTGCTGGTCTAGATGATGTCATCACTAAAAAGTGCTACAACATGGCTGCACAGGCCAGAAAATTGAGAATACCTATCACCACTTTTATGATTGCTTCTGATCCCTATTTACAGAAATTTGTAAGGGAATTTACCAAATCCAACCAAGGTAGAGCATACTTCTCTGGGCTTAAGGGCTTAGGAGAGATGATTTTTGAAGATTACGAAAATAACAAACGAAAAAAAATATAATATGCAATTAACTGCACTAAAGACAATTGGTGATTTAAAATCCAATTCTTATATATCCAAATCTATAAAAGATGAATTGAGAGATAATCTCATTCACAATTTAAAAAAGGATAAATCTTCATTTGAGGGTATTTTTGGTTATGAACACACCGTCATTCCCCAGCTAGAACAGGCAATTTTATCCAAGCATAATATCAATTTACTGGGCTTAAGAGGCCAAGCCAAAACAAGAATAGCAAGGCAACTCTTAAATCTACTGGATGAATACATACCAGTAGTCGAAGGGTCTGAAATCAACGATGATCCATTCCACCCTGTTTCCTTATATGCCAAAGAACTTATTGAAGAGAAAGGAGATGATACACCTATTTCTTGGTTGCACAGGAGTGAGCGTTTCGCTGAAAAACTAGCAACTCCAGATGTCACTGTAGCGGACTTGATTGGAGACATCGATCCTATAAAAGCGGCCAATTTAAAGTTGAGTTATGCCGACCAAAGGGTCATTCATTATGGGATGATCCCTAGAGCCAATCGTTGCATTTTTGTCATCAACGAACTACCAGATTTACAAGCTAGAATTCAAGTTGCTCTATTCAATATTCTCCAAGAGGGAGATGTTCAAATAAGGGGTTTCAACTTGAGATTAGCATTGGATCTTCAGTTTGTCTTTACCGCAAATCCAGAAGATTATACCAACCGAGGAAGCATTGTTACTCCTTTAAAAGATAGAATTGGCTCTCAAATTCTAACACACTATCCTAAAGATATCGAAATTGCTAAGCAAATTACCAAGCAGGAAGCTCAACTGTCTGATTTTAAAAAAGAAAATATTATTGTTCCAGATTTAGCAAGAACCTTAATAGAACAAATTTCTATTGAAGCAAGACAAAGTCATTATGTGGATTCTAAAAGTGGTGTGAGTGCAAGACTAAGTATCACTGCTTTCGAAAACTTAATGAGTACTGCAGAACGGAGAGCTCTTGTAAATGGAGATCATAAAACGTGCCTCAGATTAAGTGATTTTAATGGTATTATACCAGCTATTACTGGTAAGGTTGAATTGGTTTATGAAGGAGAAGAAGAAGGGACCGAATTTGTTGCTCAACAACTTATAGAAGCTGCAATTTTAAATCTATATCCTAAATTTTTTCCTGAAATCAAAAAACTAGAGAAACAAGATGAGGACCAATCGTACGATAAAATTTTGAATTGGTTTTTGAAAAATGACGATGTTCAGTTTTTTGAAGATGACTCTAATGCAGAGTATGAATCTGCTCTCGATAAGATCAAGCCTTTGGAGGAAATGCTGAATGAATATGTCTCCAATTATGATAAAGGTGAAAAGTACTTTTGGATGGAATTTATCCTTTGGGGTTTATCTGTTCATAAAAAACTAGACAGAAACCAAGTCGATACTCAATTAAGTTTTGGTGATTCCTTCGGTAGTTTTATAAAAGGTTTATAATTTTGAATAAAATTGAAATTTATGCAAAGCGAACTGCCTAAACTCCATGATAATGAATCCTATAGGGCTTTTGAATTTTTAGAATTCATCCAAGAGAATTGGGTTTATCTAGGCATCGTTCTTATCATGATTTACATTGTGGTGATGTATGCAAAAATAGTAAAAGACCGCAAAAAGAATAAAGATAATTAACCCAAAAACCATCTGATTCCTCAGATGGTTTTTTTTTGTACTTCATACATACTAAGCAAACTTCAAAAGAATTACTAGGTAATCAATATCCTCAAGAAGAAATTAAAAAGTAAGCATTATAAAACTAAAACGATTATGGTTTAACCACTTTTCCATGTTTCATCACAAATATAACCTCCGTCATTGTAGAGATATCCTCTAATGGATTAGCTTTTACTGCAATAATATCAGCCATTTTACCTTTATCGATAGAGCCGTAAGAGGCCTCTACCTTTAATAACTGCGCAGGAATAATCGTCGCGGACTGGATGGCTTCCATAGCTGGCATTCCAACTTCTACCATATAGCCAAACTCCTTAGCATTGTTCCCATGCTTAAACACTCCAGCATCTGTCCCAAAAGCGATATTCACTCCTTTTTTGTAGGCTTTTTCAAACGTACTTTGAATTTTTGGGCCAATAGCTTTAGCCTTAGGAACAACTAGTGCCGGAAAGTAGCCTTCAATTTCCGCGAGCTTAGCAACAGTTTTCCCAGCGGTGATTGTAGGCACATAGTAAGTATCGTATTCTTTCATGAGTTCCATAGTTTCTTCAGACATCAAAGTCCCATGTTCTATGGTTTTGATTCCAGCTCGTATAGCTCTTTGCATCCCTTCATCTCCATGCGCATGGGCAGCAGTGATCATTCCATAATCATTGGCCGTCTCAACAATAGCTCTGATTTCATCTTCAAAAAACTGAGGATTTTGTCCGCTTTTGGCAACGCTTAAAACACCTCCCGTTGCAGTAATTTTAATCACGTCTGCTCCATTTTTATAGCGTTGGCGAACAGCTTGCCTTGCTTCATCAACACCATTAATCACTCCCTCTGCTGGACCAAGATTTCCCATTAAGTCAGCTTTATAACCATTTGTAGGATCGGCATGACCTCCAGTGGTTGCGATAGCTCTTCCCGATGAATACACTGTAGGCCCTACTACCAAACCTTTATTGATCGCATTTCTCAAACTCGTGTTTACACCGCTTCCGCCGAGATCTCTCACCGACGTAAATCCAGCCATCAGAGTGGTTTTTGCGTGCGCTTGAGCTTCAAAGGCAACATCCGCTTCATTCATCGTAAAAGGTTTAATGTAATTATCTTTAGACGTTTCAGATTCTAAATGGACATGCATATCGAATAAACCAGGAAGTACCGTAGAGGTTCTAAGGTCAATCAATTTGGCTTTAGAAGGCACTTTAATAAATCCATCTTCTACAGAATGGATCATATCCTTCTTCACGATAATTGTTTTAGAGGTTAAGACTTCACCGGACTTTACGTCTATTAAGTTTCCACAATAGATATACTGGTCTTGGGCTGATAAAGACGTTAAAGTCAATAAAAATATAAGAAATGATAAAACAGGTTTCATAATTTGGATTTTTTTGTGAATGTAAGAAATTAAATAAATAGCAACAGCACAAAATAGGTATCCTACTCATTTAAATTTTAGCAAGTGTATTTTTAATATTATAAAAGCTAGAGAAAAATAATAAGTTAAAGCTTAGTATTGCTGTTCAGGGTATGAATGAATTACATTTTATGTTACTTTTTTCTGGAGGGAGCGAATTTTTCAAGGATATGGGCGAATAAATTTGAATTTTGATATGCTTTTTATAAATCTTATCAGAGCATTTTAAAGCAAAGTACTTAGCTCTTTATAAGAAATGAGAATAATGACTCGAAAGAAAGGCAGTTCTAAGTCTTTTAACTTGCAAAGTCAATAAGCTTCTAGGTTACCTTGTTTTTAGAATTGAAAAGTCAAAAATAGAGTTAGTTTTTCCATATGAAAAGGATATACTTATGGTCTCCATTTATATAAGGAGGCGATTCAAGATGTAGGGCAGTTTTATTAGTAACTTTTTCGAAACTTTTTTTCGACTGAAAAATTAATCAAATTCATAAAATTATCGTGGACGCCCAAAGTAATATCCAAGTCTAATTGATCTATCAGTTTTAAAATTTGATCTGGCTGAAACTGTAAATCTGGGACAGACACATATTTCTCAAAAAGGCTCCCAATACTTTTATAGTACAACTGTTCAAAAATAGTGAGGTTTTCAGGCATTTCCTCTATATACTCATAAGCATTAATATCAAAAGACTCTAAAACATCACCTACATAATCTTTATGGAGTATTTGTTTTGGATTTACGATGTTAAGTTCCTTTATATCAGGATTGAAATAAGCATATAATACAGCTTTAGAAACAAAATCTACAGGAACTATATTTAAACCACTCTTTTTATCGATCCAAATTCTAAAATTCTCTGTCGACTTCTTGGCGTATTTATCTAAAAAGATAGCCCAAGAATAGAAAACGTCAAATTTTGGAGTTTCAAAAAATGGTGCATCAATTAAGCGGCCACAAATTATACTTGGCCTTAAAATCTGAAATGCTATATGTTTTGCCTTACAGGTTTCTTTTACAAAACGTTCACTCTCATATTTAGATTTTTCGTAAGGGTTTCTAAAATCAGTCACCTCATACTGTTCTATGGTATCTTTTACTTTTTTATCTTGAATACCAAAAGAATAGGCTGTACTTATATAAAGAAATCGAGTTACACGCTCTGGCAACTGTTCTATGAGTTGCTTTGTTACCAAATAATTTTGCGCATGTACTTTATTTTTAGATTCACTGGTATGCAACAAACTAGTAGAACCAGCGCAATGTATCACGGCATCAAAAACATACTGCTCTAAATACTCTTTAGTAATAGTAGACAGATCATGAGAAAGAACCGTTATTTTTTCTAGACACGCCTCTAGAGTAAAGTTGTTTAAAAAACTGGGACGAGTATGACTTTGTAAAATATCAATCAAACGCTGTTGAGCTGATTTTTCCCCATCTCTGATGACGACATAAAGGTGATTTACAGATTCCTCAACAAGTGCTTTATGTATCCATTCAAATACGATGTGACTACCAACTATACCAGTCCCACCAGTTAAAAGACAATTCATAGTAATAATTTAGCCTTAGATTTAAAATGTAAATCTAGCATTATCTCGGACGATAAAGTTAGGATAAGTTGAAAAATCATCCCCTTCATTTCTGGAGGTTTCTTTTGAGAATATTGGTCTTGGCAATTCATTTGTACTCCTTTTAATTGCTTTAATTTTTAGCCCACCTAGTTCAGGTCTTGATATTAGATGATTGTCTTTCTTTAACTAAATATATTTGTTTAAAAAAAATTCAATTCCCAGTACTTTAAGTACCTTATATCTATATTTTCAAACTATTCTCAGGTAAAGTTTAAAAAAACACTTACTCTAGTTCTATAAGTACCGATAAAAGAATAAAAATAAACCAATTACTAAGTGCAAATCCTTCAGGTATAGTGTACCTGAACTACCTAGTAAATTTGTGACTATTTCATTAAACTGCTTTTTAATAATTCCTCTCAATTTTATTTCTATTTCTAGGGCTGAGAGATATCCTAAACTAGAATGTAAGCCTTCTGTATTATACCAATGAGTATAGTCTTCAATAGACTTTGGATACAACGGTTCAATTTGTGCCACTCATTTCGGTTCCACTTTTAGGTAAACAAAGTGAAATCAGGAAAATGAACTATTCAAACATTTTCGTTTTGGCTATCACATTTATACAAGCCTAAATGACAGTTTTCGGAAAATAGACGAAAGAAAAAGTGCAAACAACGAACACCATAAAAAAATACCATGGAGAAGGGGGCTTTCTCTATGGTATAATTGGTGATGTATTTAATCTAAAACCTGTAAAATTTATTTAGGACTAGACACTGGATTATCTATGTGGTTTCGATTTTCTTAATAGACATTACAATCGTGCAGCCTATTTCCATCTCAACATGTTCTCCATCGTGCTCTTCAATTAACAAGTCAAGAGATCTGGATTCAGAATTTAAGTCGCTTATTCTCAACTTCAATTGATTGAGTTTATCATCGTCATTGGGATCTGTTTCATTAATTCGATCTTGTATGAAAGCAATCTTTTGAGAAATAAACCTACCCAAAAGCTGCTGAGCAATTTCAAGGTCATAAGAGTTATCGATCAATCTAATGTGATGTGTTTGCATTTTTTTAAACTTAACTTATTATTGTCCTTGCCCTAGTGAATAGCCTCGAACGCCGTCAAACTCATATAGGTTCTCAGTTTTTATAGTATCAATGTTCTCGTCAATTGCATACTTTAAAAGCTCATTGATATTTTCTT
>Ga0136559_1000067_pt1 | contig 35806 bp, 34 predicted proteins | sample AntRauMeHopE1496_FD_104633 | JGI IMG/M metagenome (GOLD analysis project Ga0136559, IMG submission 104633) | Saline lake microbial communities from Rauer Islands, Antarctica - Metagenome Hop E1 #496 | ecosystem: Environmental > Aquatic > Non-marine Saline and Alkaline > Saline | place... | reverse complement strand
TTTTAATAACTCAGACAGTTTTTCGATAATCGGGAGTTTCCCGGTTTTTCAGGCTTCAAAATTTTTCCCATCCTAAATGACCTTGCAATTAATCAAAGATGCAATCCTTGGCAAGGAGCAAGATTTCACCCGTCTTTCGTTAAAAACAGCCATCGTGATCCTAGCCATTCCCATGATCTTGGAGATGATGATGGAGTCGCTTTTTGCGGTAGTCGATATCTTCTTTGTTGCCAAACTGGGTTCTGATGCCATCGCAACGGTAGGCCTTACTGAATCTGTGGTGGTGTTGGTTTATGCGGTTGGTTTCGGAATTAGCATGGCAGCCACGGCCTTGATTTCACGCAGATTCGGAGAGAAAGAATACGAAGATGCGGGTTCCGCTGCTTTTCAATTGTTAATGGTTGGTGGTGTGATCTCGGTGATTTTGGGAGTTTTAGGTTGGATTTTCGCGGGGGATATTTTAGGCTTAATGGGTGCCGAACCTGCCGTGGTTGAGTCGGGTGTGGCCTATTCACGGATTATTTTCGCAGGGAATACAGCAATCATGTTACTTTTTCTGATCAATGGAGCTTTTCGTGGGGCGGGTCAAGCCCATCATGCCATGCGATCTCTTTGGATTGCAAATGGTTTGAATATTATCTTGGATCCTTTATTGATTTTTGGAATTGGCAGTTGGTCAGGTTGGGGTTTGGAAGGAGCCGCAGTAGCCACCACACTCGGAAGAAGCGTCGGTGTATTGTATCAACTATATCATTTATTTAATGGGAAACATCGACTCAAAATCCTTCGGAAAAACATCAAGATCAGCTGGGCGATTGTCCAAAAGATTTTAGGTATTTCGGTTGGCGGGATGGGGCAATTCCTTATTGATTCTGTGGCTTGGATTGCATTGACAAGGATGATCGCAGAGTTTGGTTCGACTGCTTTGGCAGGCTATACGATAGCATTTCGGATTTTGATTTTCACCATTTTACCCGCTTGGGGTCTGGCTGGAGCCGCCGCCACGCTGGTAGGTCAAAATTTAGGTGCCAATCAGCCTGATCGAGCTGAATCTGCAGTGTGGCTGACCACTCGCTACACGGTGATATTTATGGCTTCGGTGACTGGGATTTATTTGATTTTCGCTAAGCAATTGGCTGGATTCTTCACGGACAATATTGAAATACAGGAAATCGCAGCTCAGGGACTCTGGGTCATCGCATTGGGGTATGTATTCTTTGCGATCGGAATGGTGCTAACTCAGGCATTTAATGGCGCTGGCGATACCAAAACTCCCGCTTGGATTAATATTGGAGTGCTTTGGGTTTTAGAGATTCCCCTAGCCTATGTCTTAGCTTTTACTTTTGAGTTAGAATATCTAGGGGTTTTTATTGCGATAGCATTTTGTCATTCTTTTCACTCGCTGGTGACGCTGTATTTTTTCCGAAAAGGTAGGTGGAAGAAGATGAAGATTTGAGATTTTAGAAATAAGATAATAGAAATAAGATATTAATTAATAGACCCTAGACATTAGAGCCAAGATATTAGAGCCAAGATATTAGAGGTGAGATATTAGAGATAAGTTATTTGAAATAAGATCTTTGAAATAAGATATAAGAGACAAGGACTGAGGTCATGTTATTTTTGATATGATTTTCTTTGTGGTTCTACCACGAATTTAATGGAAGCAGAGCAATAAGATGATAGTTGTTTTCTGAAAAGATCATTTTAAGAGATGTCTATCATGTGTCTAGCTGATTACTGAAAACTTCCTATTAATGGTCTTGGCTTATATTAGCTATAAGTACCACTAATATAGGGGTAGAATCTTCTTTGGTTGGCTTTCATGAGAGCAAAGGATGCAACTCGATCCAAATAGTGGATTTTTATGGTTTAGAACTTTAATTTTAAAGTCTTTAATTTAATCTTATGCAAAAACCGATCTATAGTCCAGCTGCTTTTCAATATAACCAAACCTATATCTGGCTGATCAGTCTCACGGCTGCCCTTGGAGGCTTTCTTTTTGGATTTGACTGGGTTGTCATCGGCGGAGCCAAACCCTTCTACGAACCTTATTTTGGGATCACTTCTGCCGCAGATCAAGGATGGGGTACTAGCTCGGCTTTGATCGGTTGCATGCTTGGCGCTATTCTTTGTATCGGGCTAAGCGATAAGCTTGGCAGAAAACGACTTTTGATTTTCTCAGGGTTTTTATTTTCACTTTCAGCGTTAGGGACTGCCTTAGCGGAAACTTTTTGGTTTTTCAACTTTTTCAGAATTATAGGAGGAATAGCCATGGGCATCGCTTTGAATCTCTCACCGCTTTACATTGCAGAGATTTCGCCGCCAGAAAAGCGAGGAATGTTTGTGACCATCAATCAGCTCTTGGTAATGATTGGTGTGCTTTTGGCCCAAATCACCAATTGGCAAATCTCGCTTTTGGACACCGATCTATCGGACAATGCGAGTTTTGAAATGATTGCTGCAAGCTGGTCTGGACAGTTTGGTTGGCGATGGATGTTTGGAGCGGAGATTGTACCGGCTTTATTGTTTTTTGTCTTGATGTTTTTTGTACCCGAAAGTGCACGATGGCTGGTGAAAAATAAAGAGAAAGAGAAAGCTCAAAAAGTTCTTGAGCGAATCGGCGGGAAGGAGTATGCAGAGATTTCCATTGCCGAGATTCAATCTACGTTGGAGTCTGATGATTTGGGCAAGGTGAATTTCCAGGTTCTGCTAATGAAGCCAGTCCCCAAATTGATTGGAATTGGTATTTTTCTTGCTTTTTTGCAGCAATGGTCTGGCTTGAATGTCGTGATCTATTATGCAGCTGATATTTTTCAGGCTGCCGGCTACAATCTCAAGCAGATGATGCTCAATATCGTAGTGATAGGAGGAGTGATGGTGCTTTCGGTATTTATCACTCTTTTTACAGTGGATCGATTTGGGCGAAAGAAATTATTGTTAATTGGCACTGGGGCGATGGCCATTTTGTATGCATTGATTGGATATTCCTTCAAGGTTGATCAAGGCGGCTGGGTGATCGTACTCTTGGTCTTGACCAATGTGATGTTCTATTCCTTTACCCTTGCGCCCTTACTTTGGGTGGTTTTGTCAGAGATTTTTCCTACTCGAATACGCGGTGCAGCCATATCGATTTGTGCTTTGGCACATTGGATAGGCAATTTTACGTTGACTTATTCATTTCCTACCATCAAGGCAAGTTTGGGCTGGGCTGTTAATTTTTGGCTTTATGGACTGATCTGTTTTGTGGGCTTTATCATCATTTACTTTATCCTGCCAGAGACCAAAGGGAAATCTTTGGAGGCTTTGGAAAAGGAGTTGGATTAATTCGCTTGGATTGTTTTGATAGGCAATACTACTAGACTAGATATGATTTCGTCGCGCAATTCAGGATTGATCCTTACCTTTGAAATAAAATTGATTTCAGCTAAATATGACCAACTCAGATCTAATCCGAACCATCCGATATATTTTTGATTTTAAAGACCCCAAGATGGTCGATCTGTTTAAAGCCGGAGGGTTGGATGTGAAGCGGGAGCAAGTTGCCAATTGGCTCAAACGCGAGGAAGAGCCATTCTTCGAGACGATTGTGGATATTGATCTCGCGGCTTTCCTCAACGGATTTATCGTCGAAAACAGAGGGAAAAAAGAAGGCGATGATCCCAAGCCTGAGAAAACTTTGACTAATAATATTATTTTTCGAAAACTCCGTATTGCTTTAGATCTAAAAGAAGATGATGTTTTGGAAATATTGTCATCTGTGGGAATGCACATCAGCCCGCATGAATTGAGTGCATTTTTCAGGAAACCAAGCCAAGCTCAATATCGGCCCTGTAAGGATCAGATTCTACGTAATTTTCTCCGAGGCTTGCAAAAAAGGTGTCGAAAAGAAGATTAAATATTCACCTCTTTCACTCTACCCACCTCACCCGTTTCCAGCATGACTTTGATTCCATGATGGTGAACTGGAGAACTGGTAAGGATTTTTTTCACAAAACCTCCGGTAAGTTCGCCGGACCGTTGGTGATGTTTTTGGACAATTGTCACTTCGGCGCCGATCGTAATATTGGCCCGAATGGTTCCTTTAAGGGTTTTGTTTTCCATATGATAAAGGTAGAGATAAAAACTAAAATTTTAAATTTTTCGATTTCAACCAATACTTTTCTGAAAAATTCGATCCTGGTACATTGAACTTGTTAGCAATAACCAAATTGATTTGTTAAAAAAAAGATCTCCGTCTTTTGAAAAAAAATACGAAAAGCAAACTGATTTCAGCTTTCTCACTTCAGCTATGTGACTTTCCATTAATTATCCTGCGGAATCCGAAGCAATAGCGCAATAAGTTCCTTAGGAGTCTTTACACTACAGATATTTTCATCCTGGATAAAAACCTGAAGCCGATACTCCAATTCGAAAATCAAGCCATTGATAAATATCGGATCCATATTCAAATTCGTAATGAAGTGATCATTTTTCCGAGGTCCAACCAGTGTAATTCCGTAAGCATGAAATACCTGGATGGCTTTCTTAAGCTTAGAGTAATGTGGGTTCATGTGAATTTAGTTTTAAGGGTGTATAAATTGATTATAAGCGAATTAAAGACGGTTAGTAATGGGGTAAATTTGAAATAAATCTGGATCAATATGAATGCAAACGGTGAAATCAGTGAATGAGTTGAATTTCTGGAAAAATTAACTCCATTTAAGATTTTCATTCTTTTGAACAGTCAGGTAAGTCAGGTTAAAACTTTCAAAATACATGTTTTCACTATATCCTATCGAATAATAACTGTAACTTTATATTGGCAGTGAATTCTTTTCGTATTTATTGTGGATTGTGATTATAGCTAGACCAAAGAGAACTGCCACCACAATTAGAATAGTACTTATCAATCCAGTTACTCCAAAAGACATTCTGATTAATATTGTAGATATAATAAAGCCAGAGTTTCGGATGATTTTATGGAATTGATTGGTGTAAAAGAATGAAATCAAAAGTAGCACTACATCTACCAAAATCAGTATGGTAAAAAACTGATCAAAGAAAAGATTATTAATACTCTCAAATGAAGGAACTTCTTTGGAAGAGAAAGAAATTCCAGTAGCCCAATTAACTAGGGTGTAAGAAGCCATCACAAAAAATAGCGGAACTAGAATAATAGCTATTAACTTTTTCTTATTGACAAAATTCTCGATAACAGAGGGTAATTCTTTGATGTCGTTATACTTTTTAATCCCTTGTTTTTGAAATAGAAATATTAGGTAGAAAAGTATAATTGAGGCAAGAATGTCATATGTAAATTGAAGATCACCTTTTATTTCAAACCAATCGGAAGATAGTTCTAATGCAGATAAATCATTGAATAATTTCCGGATGATTATCAGAGTAATAATCTCATATTGTTTTATTATATAAGTAGTAAGTGACTTGGGTAGATAATAAATCAGAAGATATACCTCATAAACTAGAATAAATGAAAAAGGTGTGTATGCTGCAGATATTGGGCTTTTTAATAATTCTGAATTCGAGGAAAATTCTATAATATTAAATTTGTTTAAATAGATCACAGCCAAATGAATGAAAAAACTCAAAAGAGCAATGTACAGAATGACTTTTTCAGTCTTTTCTCGAGTATGCTCTGACAATAATTTATCAAAGATTCGATTTACAATAGTATTTTTTTTAGTCATAGAGACAAATTTTATTTATTGGTTTTGCAAATCGAGTTTTGAATATCTGAAAACGGTTAACTGTCTTCTTGCGACAAAGTTTATAAATTAGTCAAAAGTTGGTCTTTTAGAGTCTATCTGAGCAGAGCTACTAAACTGCTGTTTGTACCAGATTCTAATCGTAGCTCAGGGGCTGGTTTTCGTTACCCCATCTAGTTTCTTTTCTGCTTGACTCTTTCGATGACAGATTTTGAGAAGAAATTGAAAATCAATAATTTAAATAAGATCAATATTAAAAGATCAAACTCAGGTAGCTCAAGATTAATTGATGTTTGGATTTCTGCAATGGATTAGACTCGAGTGGTTAGCGGCAAGCATTTTGCAATTGATGATTAACTAAGATCCTACACTAAACCATCAGATGCATTAATTATATCATGGCAATAGAAAATAAGAATAGGTCCTATCCAATAGAATATCCCTATGTAGGGAATGTGGAAAAAATTGCTCAATTTTTTCATACTGATGTAGAAAGAGGACTGACGGAAGACGAAATTCGAAAAAAAATTGAAAGATACGGGTTAAATAGCTACAAAGCACAAAAGCAAAAAAATATCTTTCTCATCCTTGTCGATCAATTCAAAAGTCCTATCGTTGTATTATTGGTAGTTGCTGCAACCTTTTCATTTTTATTTGAGCATTGGCTTGAGGGTTTTTCTATTCTTGGGGTTCTTTTTATTACCGCAGCTTTGGGTTTTTTTATGGAATTACAAGCTCGGAGATCCATGAATGCTTTGATAGAAATGGATGTGAGTGTTTCCAAATTATTTAGAGATAATTCAGTAGTTGAAATACCGTCCGAAAGAATCGTACCAGGTGATATTTTGATTTTAGAAGCTGGGGATATAGTGCCAGCCGATGGACGCTTATTTGAGCTCAATCAATTTGAAGCAGACGAGTCAGCACTGACAGGCGAGTCTCTACCCGTTACTAAAAAGCTGGATACGCTAGAAAAAGACGTAGGTATAGCAGACCAGTCCAATATGATTTTTAAAGGCACAGCCATCGTGAAAGGCAATGCCAAGGCAATCATAACGGGTACAGGGCTGCACACTGAATTGGGAAAAATAACCTCACTGGTAGAAACTGCCGAACAAAGTAGCACGCCACTTGAAAAAAAACTACAAGGCCTGACTAAAAAACTCATGTGGATCACAGCTGGGTTTGCATTGATTTTTATTGTAACAGGAGTAATTCAAGGCAAGGAAATCTACCTGATCGTTGAAACTGCATTGGCACTCGCTGTGGCAGCTATTCCTGAGGGTTTACCAATTGTTGCTACTATCGCATTAACGTATGGGATGCTACGGATGGCCAAAAAAAATGTATTGATAAAGAGATTAGCTGCTGTGGAAACACTCGGAGGTATTAACACAATTTTTACAGATAAAACAGGAACGTTAACTGAAAACAAAATTGAAGTCAGCAATCTTTCAATTTACAAAAAGACAATTACTGTAGAACAAAACAAAATAAGTACTGATGACGATAAAATAATTATTGATAGACTACTTTTAATCTCTACCCTTTGCAACAATGCTGTGGTCAATGATGGAGCAAATGGTGAAAAGCAGTTAGGCGATCCGATCGAAATCGCATTGTTGCAGTTTGTAACTGCTAATAAAATTGATCTAGCTAAAATCAAAAAAGAATATCCCCGAGTGGCAGAGGAAGCATTTAGCTCTGAAACCAAGTTAATGGGGACTTTGCATAAAACGGATACTGAAGATTTTGTAGCAGCCAAGGGTGCTGTGGAAGTGCTGATAGAAAAGTGCACTACTTACTGTAAGGGCGATACAACTGAAAAATTAACAGAAAAGGAGAAAAAGTTATTTTTAGAAAGTTCAGAAGAAATACAGGCACAAGGTACACGCGTATTGGCGTTTGCCTTTAAGGAAGGTACCAGTATACCAACTGATAATTTCTTGGAAGATTTAACATTTGCCGGTTTTATTGGATTTTTAGATCCTCCAAGAATGGAAGTAGTAGGTGCCTTGCAATCTTGCCGTGATGCCGGTATAAAGGTGATTATGATTACAGGAGATCATCCTGCAACGGCACTGAATATTGCTGAGAAAATAAAACTATCTGAGAAAGAAAATATCGTGATCAACGGAAAAGAATTAGAGGGTAATGTACCTGAAAACAACCTTTTTGCTGCCACCGTATTTGCAAGAGTGGATCCCAAACAGAAGTTGGATATGGTCAGCCTCTACCAAAAGAGAGGTGATATTGTGGCTATGACAGGCGACGGCATAAATGATGCGCCGGCATTGAAAAAAGCAGATATAGGCATAGCCATGGGATTGAGAGGTACACAGGTAGCCAAAGAAACTGCTGAAATGGTGCTGAAAGATGATTCTTTTATATCTATTGTCTCGGCCATCGAACAAGGAAGGGCAATCTTTCAAAACATAAAACGATTTTTAGTCTATTTACTTTCCTGCAATCTGAGTGAAATTTTCATCGTTTTTACATTAGGCTTACTCAACTTCTCATTCTCGATTCTTCCTTTGCAGATTCTGTTTCTTAATTTAGTTACTGATATTTTTCCGGCATTGGCATTGGGTCTAGGCAAAGGCAATGAGCTGACAATGAAAAATCCACCACGTAATCCGGCGGAAGCTATAGTAGTTAAAAAGGATTGGATTAATATAGTCATATATGCTTTCTTAATGGCATTGCCTATTATGTTGGTAAGCTGGTACTGTAGTTCTTATCTCAACTACGAGTCTGCTATTTGTAATAATATAACATTTTTTAGTTTGGCATTGGCTCAACTATGGCATGTGTTGAATTTATCCACACGTAAGATGTCATTTATAAAAAATGAGGTTACCCGTAATGTATTCGTGTGGTACGCTTTGCTACTTTGTATACTTATTATAGTAGTTTTCTACATGGTGCCTTCGCTAAAAAATATACTCGGTATTCAAACTCTTGATAAAACTATTTGGTTGATAATAATAGGTACAAGTTTTGTACCTGTCTTGTTAATACAATTGTTTAAAAGAGTGCTTAGAATCATTGATTAAACAAAAAATATTACGATCAGAAATAGTTAAATGAAATTCAAAATAAACCCATTCCTGCAGATAATAAGCCTTTGAAAGGAATCATCGACCGTAATCTTCTAATTAATTTTCAATAAATGAACAGATTTATTAAAAGCATATTATTCAATCTTATTTTGATCTCAGTGTTGGTTTCTTGCAAGCGACAAACCTTGGGGGTGTTCTCTGGAAAATCAGATAAGGAGCGTTATCTAAATCACCTCACAAAGTCCGGAATTGACCAAACTATAATGGGGAAAAAATGGCTTGAAGCAGGAGCGATTTCACTTGAAAACCCTGCGCATTTGGACATCCCTGCCTCAGTTAGGGGTGCCTTCAAGTCAAAATCCGTCCAGGCAAATGCTTGGCAGCTGAGCTTGCAAAAAGGAGCTACTTTGAAGGTGGTGCTGAGATGGGAAAGTCAGGACAGCAGCAGAGTTTTTCTTGATATTATAGAGGCTAAAACAATGCTTGAAGAATTGACGGCGACGTCTTTGGATTCGATGATTGAATTTGAAGCGGCGGAGACTGGTCTGTTCTTTATCAGAATACAGCCAGAACTTTTAGCAGAGGGTAATTATGACTTGGTTGTAGAATTCAAATCCACGTATGCGATCTTTCCGGTACAGGGAAAAACAAGCGCTGCAATCCAAAGTTTTTGGGGCGTAGACAGGGATGGCGGACGTCGATCGCATGAAGGGATTGACATTTTTGCGGAACGTGGCACGCCTGTGGTTGCACCAGTTTCAGGAGTGATTGGATCGGTAAAGGAGACAGGCATAGGAGGAAAGCAAGTTTGGCTTCGGGATACACAACGCGGTTGGAACCTGTATTTCGCACACTTAGACAGTCAAACAGTGAGTATTCGTGAGCGTGTGATTGCCGGCGACACGTTGGGATTTGTTGGCAACACCGGCAATGCCATCACTACTTCTCCACATTTGCATTTTGGTATTTACAGTAGCGGGGCTTTTGATCCATATCCAGTGGTAAAGGACAACTATACTAAGGCAGTTGCCGGGGATCTAACTCTTGAGCATAAGATGATGGTTGTGAGTGGTTCTTCGGCAAATCTTCGACAGGGTCCATCCACTAAATTTGAAAGTTTGTTACAACTCGAAGCCACTACTCCTGTGTGGATTGAATCGGCTGTCGGTGAATGGTATCAGGTTCGCACACTGACGGGAATGCAGGGTTTCCTGTATGCAAGTCTGCTTTCAGCAACGGATACAACAGCGATTTCAGAAAGCGATTCGTATGTGTTTCGTAATCCGTTTTCTACACCAACTGACTCGATCTACCTTGCTTTGGATAATTTTGTTAAAATTGGATCCCATCTGGATTTTGATTTGATCATGGATCAAGATGAGAATCTCTATTTTATCCCTTCTCGTTGAGGGATGCCCAACTTAAAGATTTGCTTTTTAGACTCCATTTCACCTCCCAAATCGGTAAAACTTACCCAGTTTATGGTCTTTGCCTTTTAGCAGATCCACTATCATACTCATTCCTTGTACAGAAAACGTGATGCCGTTTCCCCCAAAGCCAAGAACGAAAAAGGTATTTTCATACTCCGGACTCTTTCCGATATAGGGAAGTCCATCTTTGGTAGTACCAAAAGTACCAGCCCAGCTAAAGTCCTCAATGAATTCTATCCCTGGAATAACTTTCCCAATTTTTTTGATCAATTTATCGGCTTTTCGCTCCTTGAGCTTTTGTTGAAAAAGTGAAATATTAAAAGAAGAATCTTCTCCACCAATCAGGAGACGACCATCGTCTGTGGTTCTCATATAAACGTATGGTTCACCCGTATCCCAAATTAGCGTGTTTTGGATTTTTTTATTCAATTTGATTCCTTGTTCACTGACCGTTGCATAGGTATAGAACAAATCAGCCACTTTTTCCTTCAGCAAGTTGATGCTTTCAAATCCGGTACAGCATACAATTTTTCCGGCGGCTATGATTTGACCCGTTTTTAGGATCACTTTGGGTTCCGGACCTGAAGTCTCTATTTTCTCAATCTCGGTCTGATCAAAAACTTTCATTCCCCGCTTCACATTCAGCTGGATCAGCTCATGGGCTAATTTATAAGCATCCACGCTCGCCGCCACTTCTGAAAGAATTGCACCATAACATTTCACGCCATATTCTTTTTTCACGGCAGTCGCATTTAGCCACTTGACACCCAACTCATGTTTTTCTCGGATCTTAAATTCCTTCTTTAGCCATAGGGAAGCTTCTTTGCTATGTGCCAGATATAGGCTTTGTTTCATTTCAAATCCACAGTCAATCTTTGTGGCTGTGACCAGCTTTTTCATTTCCAATACAGCCGCAATGCCTGCTTTATAACAAACCACTGCCGCTTCTTCCCCAATCATCTCACTCAATTTGTACAAGGGCACGTCTATTTCATATTGCAACATACTTGTGGTTGCACTGCTGCTTCCCATACCAATATCTCTACGGTCGATCAACATGACTTGGTATCCGGCATCCATCAAGGCGTGGCTGATCAATGCGCCGGTAATCCCTCCTCCAATTACCAGAATTTCTGTTTGCATGTCTTCGTGAAGAGAGGGGTAGCTGTATAAAATCCCGTTCTTGACGATCCAGAATGATTCGAAAGTTCTTAAACGCATATGTTTCTATTTTAAAAGCAGAGGTTTAATTCGCTTCAGTTTTTTTAACTTGAATCCACCCAATTTAAGAATATAAAAACCGAAGATTTAACTTATTTCTCAACCCAGTCTGAGGGTTTCCAAATCTCAATTTGGAATGGTGAAAGCCTTGTGGTTTCCAATAAACGGTAGGCTTGATTATATTTGGATTTGAACTGTCTAAATGTAATCTTAAATTAAACTATTGGTCATACTCCCTGTTTTTAAATCATGAAAAACTCCAATACTCTGACATATTTCACGCTAGCACTAATTCTGGTTTTTTTCTTTCCTACAGAAATTTTTGCTCAGAATATTCCTCAGCTTCAAGACTTCAACCAAACTCGACTCGATTACAATCAAAAAGGGATGGTGATTCTTGGTAGTTGGGCCGTAGGTAATATAGTTTGGGGTGGGATAGGAGCTAGTCAAAGTACTGGACAGACCAAAGCTTTTCATCAGATGAATCTCTATTGGAATTCTGTAAACTTGGTTATAGCTGGATTTGGGTACTGGCAAGCGACTAAGGAAACTCCCGGGACTGATTTTTGGGCCACTATGGAAGCTCAACAAGGAATTGAAAAAGTACTTTTATTCAATGGAGCATTGGATCTTGCTTACATAGCAGGAGGACTATATATGAAAGAAAGAGGTCTCAGAAAAGGGAATGATCGCTTAATTGGTTTTGGTAAATCTATAATTTTGCAAGGCGCTTTTTTAATGGTTTTTGATGGGGTGATGTATGGTTTTCATCAAACCCATGCCAAAGAACTACCAGAGTTAGTACAAAATATCAGCCTTGGGCCAACGGGGTTTTCGGTGAGGATAGCATTGTAGTATTTAGCTACCCTTACGTAGTACGGCTGGATGTGAACAATTTTGCTTTGGGATCTTTTTGGTTCAACATTGTCAATTGAACATTGAAAGTTTAAAAAAGACCAATTCCAATTGTTTTCACGGGGAATTTTCCTAGTTGTCAATACTGGTCTAGTGAGATTATCTGAGAAAACAAGGGAAATACGTAATGCATTCTAATGGGGAATTGAGTTGAAGAGTATAAACCTTGGGTTCTGGATTTTATCCGTTAGCACCAACGGGAATTGAAATGCTTGGTAGAAGTAAAAGATGCTTAAATACCTGATTGGCATAAAACAAAAAAAATGACCAAAAATTTGGTCACCTTTTTTATCAACAAAATCAAAACTAGAAACTTTTAATATACTATGCGGCTTTTAGCTCTTTACTTAGGACTTCAAGCCATTTTTTAGCGATCACTCGCTCACCCATTTGATCTGTAAATAGATTGCCGTCATATACTTCAACGGTTCGAGCGAGATGTTGGGGATCTTTAAAATGAAACTGAAGCGCTAAAAACTCCAGTATATTTCGCTTTTCGTTTCCTACAGTCACGGTTCTGAATTTTTCCTGAAGACTGACTTTATTTACTTCGTCCAGATTGATGATCACTTGCTGTGGAAAGTCTCCGTAACTGAAATAGACAAGTTTTTGAGCAGTTTTATCAAGGCCTATAGTATAGTGATTCCGCCATCGCTCTACGACAGTTGGATTGATTCCATAAGATTTGGCAAAATCAAGAAAGGTATTCGAAAGCGCTTTTTCTGTTTTATTGTTTTTGAATGAATAGTAAGCGAAAGGTGCTATAAAAGCACTGATCAAAACGGTAGACAACACAATGGTTGTCATATCAATATTTTGCATGATGAGGTAGAATTAGAATAAATTGAAATTGAAGTAATTGCTGAGAAATCAGCCTTAAATTCAACTTGGTCTACCAAGGATAAAAAAAGTGTATAAATAATCTTTTGATATCAAAAAGTGAAGATCCATTCCCAGATAAAAAATTAATTAAAAGAGAGTTCTCGATAGCTACAAAATCAATTTTTAGCTCCTCGATGAAATTCCCAAACAGTTTTTGGTCAATCTTGAAATCAGGAACTTCGATTAGCTCTACACTTATTGAAATCTGACTTTGATCTTCAATAGAAAATGAGGTATAAACTGAGGATTCTTCAGTCGGAAGATAGGACTCACTGGGAAACGAAAAAACCGCTGTCACGCTGATAATCCAGCTAAACAAAATCATACAGAATGAGGCCAGTTTTTTCATTGGTTGATATTCAACATGTGAATTTTCGAAATTTTAAATGAAATTTCCTAGAAAGCCAAAAATCTATTTTTTCAAATCATATAATTCGAGATTTCCCACTCCGCTGGCCAGTTCGATTTTATCGAAAGAGCTGGTAGGAAAAACCAATGAGGTCATCACCAGTTCACCATCGTTGACAAAGACTTCGATTGAAGAAGCATCCAGAAATATCCGTAATTCGGAGGCTTCCCAACTCATGGGAGCGGAATGACTCGCAGCGAAATCGGGATGAAAATTATTCTTCCCAGCTCGACTTCGATCGACTGTCACCAACCCATCGCTTTTGAAAACGGCCAATTTCTCACCCTCCTTATTCGAAAACACCAGCGAAAAATTATTTTCCACATTAGCGAGTATCTCCACAGCTTGAGATGGCAGAAATGAAATATCGGCTGACACGTCAAATGATGTTTTTCGAAGCAGCTCCAATTCTTTGATAGGTGAGGATTTCAGTAGAAGTGTTCCTTCTATTTCGAATAAGCTAAGTGCCCTTGGAACCGTCATTGCAGAGCGCCAAGATTCCGTAGGGACTGTCTGAGCATAGAGCCAATTGCTCATCCATCCGATCAAAACTGTGCGGTCTTGATCTGCTGGAAGATTGCTCCAAGTCACACCAGCATAATTATCCGGACCATAGTCCATCCACCGAATCATCTGATCATCAGGTGTGAAAACACCATCCTCAAAATCCCCTATAAAGTATTGTGTAGCAGAACCGTTTTGGGGTCCGCCAGGATTGATGCTGACAAGTAAGACCCATTTTTCTTCGCCACCTGGAGTGTTAAATGGAAGTAAGTCAGGGCACTCCCAAACCCCGCCATGAGCTCCGATTCCCAATCCAAATTCACTTTTAAATTCCCAGTTAATCAAATCTGGAGAGGAATAAAATTGGATACGATCCATTACTGCCAAAGTCATCATCCATGATTGTGAACCATCTGAACTGGTAATTCTCGAAACCTTTGGGTCTCGAAAGTCTTTGATTCCCTGATTTGGGAGGACTGGATTTTCACTATATTTTATCCAAGTGCGACCTTTGTCCAAAGAATAGGCAATCGCTTGGCTTTGATAATCAGTTGCTCCTGCTTTTTCACCATCCATATCGTGGTAGGTGAAAATGGCAACCAATGGCGGATTAGATGCAGATCCCAGTCCGGAGCTGTTTTCAGAATCCAGTACCGCACTTCCTGAGAAGATATAGCCCAGCGAATCAGGCGCTAATGCGATGGGTAGATGCTCCCAGTTGACCAGATCTTTGGAGATTGCATGTCCCCAAGACATCGGTCCCCAAATGGTAGAATCGGGATAATGCTGATAAAATAGATGGTACTCACCATCAATATATACCATTCCATTGGGGTCATTCATCCATCCAGATGGAGGAGTGAAGTGGTATTCAGGACGGTGTTTTTCACTGGTAGATTCTTGAAAGACCACCGGTGTATCAGTCGAGCAACCAAAAGAAAGGAGAAGTAGAAGTGAGATAGCAGCTCTTGAGAAAGAATTCATAGCTCTTTTTTTTCAAATATACTCCTTCAATTCTCAATAAATGAGTTTCAAATCAGACACTCTTGACTTCTTTCCTTTTTTATATCTTCTAGTAATTGTAGTTTTGGTATCTTCAAATCATTTCAACTCTCTTTTTTATGAAAGGAATTATTTTAGCAGGTGGATCAGGTACCAGACTTTATCCTTTGACTATTTCAGTAAGCAAGCAATTGATGCCAGTTTATGACAAGCCGATGATTTATTATCCGCTATCCGTTTTGATGATGGCAGGGATCAAAGAAATTTTAATTATCACCACCCCGGAAGACTCTGAATCCTTCCAAAAACTATTAGGAGACGGATCTCAACTTGGTTGCCGCTTCGAATATACAGTGCAGCCAAGTCCGGATGGGTTGGCTCAGGCGTTTATTATTGGAGCGGATTTTATCGGAACAGATAAGGTTGCTTTGATTCTTGGGGATAATATTTTCTATGGCTCAGGACTTCACAAAACACTCTTGGAAAATACAAATCCAAATGGTGGAGTTGTTTTTGCCTACCACGTCAATGATCCAGAGCGCTATGGTGTCGTGGAGTTTGATGAAAATCATAAAGCGATCAGCATCGAGGAAAAGCCCGAAAATCCAAAGTCCAATTATGCTGTTCCTGGTTTGTATTTCTATGATAATAGTGTGGTGGAAATTGCGAAAAATATCAAACCAAGTCCTAGAGGCGAATTGGAAATTACTGATGTAAACAATGAATATTTAAAGCGGCAAAAGCTACAGGTTGCGATTCTAAATCGTGGAACGGCATGGCTTGATACCGGAACGCATCAATCGCTCTTGCAAGCCGCTCTATTTGTAGAGGTGATCGAGGAGCGCCAAGGTCTGAAGATCGGATGTATTGAGGAGGTCGCCTACCGAAATGGATTCATAGGAAAGGAACAATTGCTGAAAGCTGCCGATAAGCTCGGGAAAAGCGGCTATGGTGGCTATCTCCGGAAGTTAATTTAACTAATGAAAAAGGGCTTAATCGTTACGATTAAGCCCTTTTTTATGAAATGCTTAATTTCCTATGTCTTGTTTATTTTCCCTAAGAAATCGTCTCCAGTGATTTGATTCTAGAATCAAGATTAATTGATTTTAAAATTTTTGGATCTAGCATTTCATTGATGAAGTAGATTTTCTTTCGTCCAAAATCCTTGGGTTCGGAATTGTAGAAAGGTACTTGGACTATTCCGGTAGAGTAATACTCAATTCGTTCAACTTATCGAACTGAAAGTCAAGGTTTTGCTTGCACTTCTCTTTCTAAGAATTCAGTTCATTCAAATATCACCCACAAAATGTTATCAGAGTTTGACGGAATCGATATGTTCGTTGGAGTCACCTTACCAAATTTTGAGATTGATCCAGTCAAGGTTGTAAACGAAACTATTATCTGCATTCTTTTGGCTCTGAGATGATTAATAGCGGCTGATCCATTTGACGCTGCAACTGTATTCTTGTTGGTTTGACCAGCGTTCAGGCTCAGCATGATGTCCGTTGGATTGTTGATGTAGGAATTGGCATCGACAGTGTTTGGGGCGTAATATTTCGCCGCTACTTTTCCTGCAGTGGCTAGACTACCTGTACCGCCAAGGCCTGAAAAGGATTTAGCTGAGACATCAATAAGGATGTCAATTCCTGCTATTTGGCACCCCAACTGGAGGGTTGGCTTTTACTTTGATCGATGCAAGTACCAAATTTGTATCACTTGTAGTAGTCGGCACAGGATTGGAGGTTTGCTGGGTAGGACCTGGATCATTTGATACCTCTTCGCAACCAAAATGAAGCACAGATACGAAAAGCGCTGCAATCCAAAAGTTATTTCGGATTGATTTCAAATCATAATAATTTATCTGATGCTCATAATTAAAGGTAAAATAAGCTTTTGAAAATAAGGCGAATGGCGTTTAGTAGCTTAAAAAATTTAAAATGCCCTGATCGAATTCTACTTTGAAATAAGCTGCGCCAGACTTATTCGTAGAATTTGGCCCATATTTTTTGCCTTCTGAAAATCTTGAGTTTGATAGTGTCTGCCTAGTTCTTCTCTGAGACTCTCAATATTCTCAGGTGGAGAAAGTACATCGTTTTCCATCGCATTTAAGATGTTGTGGATTGTCACTTTTGCTGATTTGACCCGATTGGAGATTAAGGTGCGCTCTTCCTTCTGATATTGCCTCATAGACTCGGGCGTGATGTGTTTCATTCCCAATTGGATCAATCCATTATTTTCTTTGAAATATTGGGGAAGGTAGATTGATTTTTTCCCCTCGTATGACTGTTGGTCAAAGTCTATAGCACGAATCCGGTAGTGAGTCTCTTCAAAATCAGGCGTGACATCTATTACAAAATTGGAAGAATGCATATCCCCGAGGAGCCTGACAAAGCAGCGTTCATTAAACTTCACAAATTCTTTTGCGAGACGAATGGCATTGGTATGATGTAAGTTCATGTGCTCCTTCATAAACTTGTCACCGGGAATCCCTGCGATGTGCTCTTCGATCAGCGTATTTTGATGAACTAGGTAGCTGATCCGATTGGGGGAGAGGAGATGCTCCAGCTCTAACCCATAGACTCGGCTGGCATCGGCGTTTTTGATGTAGAAGTAGTCGAAGTTATCATTGATTCGATTGACGATTCGTATGCGAAAAGGCTGCGTATTACCATATACACAGAGATCTATACGATCTACATATAGATGCTGCATCACATTCATATCGCCACCGGCCTTCAGCAACGCATAGATTTTTTTTACATTCAAGTGAATTTCTTCACGGTCGGATTGATCATAGAAGACTGTTTCCCAAAGGGTATCTTGATCGCGCGAGTCATAGAGCGCAATTGAGCTTGTGTATCGAAGGAGCTCATGGTAATGAATCGGAATATCTACTTCACGAGAATAACCTACGAGGTACTCTCGCAGATCAGCGCTAATAGGAAAAATTTTCTTTTTCTTACTGATCATTGCCATATTTAGAAATCTACGTGTTGACTCTTTTTAAGATTTCTGTCAAAAATAAATGGTCCAAAAGGTAGCACACTGGCCATCAAGGCAAATAGAGTACGACTAAATCCCCACTTCAAACTTCGGGCAGTTGGAAACACCAAGTAGATATACAGGATGAAAAGTGCTCCATGTGCCCAGCCTACGTAGGTGACTGCCATAGGCATGCCCATCATATATTTCAGCGGCATTGCTATGAATAACAAGATCAGAAATGACATGCCTTCGATCAGACTGATCCATCGAAATCGCTTGGCCCACGTGATTTGTTCAGGGGTCATGTATTTATTTTTTAGAAATGTTGAATAAAATTTTTAGTGAATTCCAAAGTTTTACTTTCAAATCCCGGTCTTCTGCGATCACACTCAATGAATCTGCAAACAAATATTCGGTCTCTTCTTCCGTATGAATAGCATACTCCATTGCAGGAAGCGCGTTGATTGGGTGCTTGATCCTTCCAAATTTCAAAACCTTGTTTGCATTTAAGTCCATCAGTTCTGCCAGATTGCGACCTTCAAGACTTTTGGAAGAAACCATCCCCACCTCATTCATAGAGTGATTCACTGCGTTGATCATTTTGACCAACATTTCCATGACCTCCGCTGCCAGCTCCTCTTCCTCATGTAGGATCAAAACTCCATTTTGGAATTGGCCACGAATAAGAATCGGTTCTTTAGCTAAAATCAGATCTTCAGCATCAGGCTCTTGAACGATATTCTGCTCCGGAATGCTAGTCGCATTTGGGATTGGGTTTTGGGGCTTTTCGTGAGTTGACTTTACCTCGATCTTTACAGCTACTGGTTTGGCTTTATATTCATCTTTGATGAAAAAAAGATCTTCTGTGAGGATATGCTGGAGTTCTTGGATGGTTATTTCTTCCATAGTGGGAAATTGCTCAAAATTCACCTGAACACAAAAAAAGCCTTGAGTTTAATCTTGGCTTTTTTATAAAAACGGCTACCAATGAAGATTTAAAAGACTTTAAATAGATAAACCTAAGTTTAAAATTTCAACCACAAAGCGCAAATATGATGCACAGATAGTCATAAGAATTTTTAGTAATAGTAAGGATAAATTGAAACTCGCCAACACCGGACATCCTACTTTCTTGAATTGGTAGGTTAGCTACTTTCAACAAAAGAAGATAAGGTTAGAGAGAAGACTCGAAGTGCAATCAATCCAAGTTGAAAATACTTCTTAATTCTACGGCATCTTCCGGTTTCATTCGCTTGGCAAGAACCAGTCGCAGCTGTCGTCTTCTCAGCGCACCTTCAAACTGCTCAATTTCGTCTTCCGTTTCGGGTATTACCTCAGGTACTTCGATTGGCTTGCCATTTTGATCGACAGCCACAAACGTAAAATAGGCCCGATGAGTCATCACTTTTTTATTGGCAGGGATATCCTCGGCAGTCACTTCGATGAAGACCTCCATGGAGGAATTAAAGGAGCGAGTGACTTGAGATTTCAAGGTAAGTACGTTACCCAAAGCAATTGGCTGCTTAAAAGAAATGTTATCAGCAGAAGCAGTTACTACGATCCGGTTGGAATGTTTTTGAGCAGCGATTGCCGCAGCTATGTCTAGCCAATGCATTAGTTTACCGCCCATGAGGTTGTTCAGCGTATTGGTATCGTTTGGAAGAACCATTTCAGTCATGATAGTTGCTGATTCTCGGGCAAATTTCTGCTTAGCCATAAGTATGTAATATTTTAGACAAAATTAGAAATTAAATTTTGATCGGGCAGGGATTACGAGAGAATTCAGAATAAAATTTGGGAAGGAGGGGCAGTCCTTAATAGGCAGTATTCAGTAGGCAGTATTCAGTAGGCAGATGGCAGTCACGCTAGCTATCGAGATCAGTGGTCAGTTGGTATAGGCCGGCGTGCAGTTGACAATTCTTGTTCGGGAAGAAATCAGTCTTCCGTCATTTAACATCAATCACCCCACATCCCACATCAGTCATCCAGCACCCAAAATCGGTCACCCGTCACCCGACATCCCACATCAGTCACCGGTCACCCGACATCGGTCATCCCACATCCCACATCGGTCACCCAACATCGGTCATCCCACATCCAGCACCGGTCAACCAACATCGGTCAACTAACATCGGTCAAACAACATCCAACACCGGTCAAACAATATCCAGCACCCAACATCGGTCATCGGTCACCCGACATCCCACACCGGTCATTCTACATCGGTCATCGGTCATCCCACATCCAACATCGGTCAACTAACATCGGTCAACTAACATCGGGCAACCAACATCCAACACCGGTCAAACAACATCCAGCACCCAACATCAGTCACCCGACATCCCACACCGGTCACCCGACATCGGTCACCCAACATCGGTCATCCCACATCCAGCACCGGTCACCCGACATCCAACATCCGACATCACCACATCCGACATCACCACATCCTCAATTCCAACCGTCTTTACCTAACAGCGGGACAAAGGCAAAACCTGCAAATTCCTCTCGGATTACTTCTTTAGAAGATCTTTTTACTATCCGCACCATCGCCTGGGTTTTTTTGTCTCCGACGGGAATCACAAGGATTCCGCCAACTTTTAGCTGTTGTATCAAAGCCTCAGGCACTACAGGTGCACCCGCTGTGACTATGATTTTATCATAAGGCGCATGGGCTGGAATTCCACTGGTACCATCTCCATAAAAAAGATGAAATTCAATTCCAAGCCGTTTTAGAAATCGCTTGGTGCCTTCGTACAGTTTATGTTGATACTCAATACTATATACATCAGCTCCCAAAAAGTGTAGAATACTGCCTTGGTAGCCTGATCCCGTACCAATTTCTAATATTTTATCACCATCCTTGACATCCAACAGCTCCGTTTGGAAAGCAACGGTGTAAGGCTGAGAGATGGTTTGGCCTTCGCCGATAGGAAAAGCTTTGTCCTCATAAGCATGCGAAATCAGAGCCGAATCAAAGAAAAAATGTCGGGGTAACGTATTAATAGCCTGAAGTACACGTTCACTTTTGATTCCTTTTTCCCGAAGTAATGTGATGAGTGCTTTTCGTTTCCCTTTGTGAAGGTAGGTGTCTTCTAATTTGAGCAAGGGCATGGGTTAAATTCTAATATCGGGCCGAAGTTAAAAGATTATTTGGCTTAATTTGAACTCCAACGGGTCATTTTTGCTTAAGCATTGAAACTTTGAATATATAAAATCAGCATGTTTACAGGAATAATTGAGGCGTCAGGAATCATAACTTCGATCGTCACAGACGGAACCAACGTACATTTTGATCTTGAATCTCCGTTAGCTAGCGAATTGAAGATTGATCAATCACTTGCTCATGATGGCGTATGCTTGACGGTCGTTAAGACAAGCCCAGAATCTTATCGTGTCACAGCGATTCATGAGACGATTACCAAGACAAATCTAGCCGAATGGAAAGTAGACAAATCAGTCAACTTAGAAAGGTGCATGCCTGCAAGTGGAAGATTTGACGGCCATATCGTGCAGGGTCATGTGGATCAAACTGGAAAAGTTGCGAAAATTACCGATGAGGGTGGCTCATGGCTTTTTGACTTTGAGTTCGATAATCAATATGGAAATGTCACCGTAGAAAAAGGGTCAATCACCATCAATGGAACGAGCTTGACTTGTTTTAACTCCGGGCCGGGTAGATTTTCGGTGGCTATTATCCCGTACACTTATGAGCATACGAATTTCCATCAACTGAAAGTCGGAAATCTGGTCAACCTTGAGTTTGATATTTTGGGGAAATATATTCAGCGGATCATTCGTGGCTATGAATTGCCATGACAAATTCGAACAAGTAGGGTACTATCGAACTGAATCTTATTCTAATTACGATTGAAAATCAAAACCGTAAATCATTGTTGCAAGTGGATGTTTAAAAGACCAAAATTGCGGGAAATAGTTCTCGTATTGGCCTTTAACGAAATTCTAAGTTTACAAATGAACTCGATGTTATTAAGAGTCTTGGAGTCACAATTCATATTGTACGGTATAAAAGGCTCTGATCCGAAAAGGAATTGATTACTCAAAATAGTGCAATTGGATTAAATTCAAACGTGAGTTGACCTATAGAATTACCTTATAAAAAGGAAAGTAATAAAGATGCTTTTTTCATTTTTTTCCAAAAATGAAAGGCCACACTTTTGGAAACATGCGTATCTACAAAACTGCACGTATGCTCAACTTGGCTTCGACTTATTTCCACTCGCTCACCACAAGTCGCTCGGCTTCCGGCTTATTTGAGCTTTCAAGGGCGGCGGAGACGTATTGTTTATTCTCCAATTTACATTTCCGCCCGCCCCAAACTTTCTATACATGAGGCTGGTTCCCGAGCCATTAATGTTGAGCAAGTCTAACTAAGCGGAGGTGGGATACTTTTCAGTATTTTTATTTTGACACGTACATTGAATCGAATCCAACTATTTTAATTTGATTATCCGCTACTTTGCCAGTGTGCAAAAAAGACAAGAATATGATTGGCAACAAATTGATATTTGGGCGTTTCGGTCTTCCCTGCCTACGGCAGGCAGGTGTCTTCTGTCCCAAAAAGCAAAGAAAATAAGGCTACTGGTGTAATAGCGGATATACATATATTTTAAAATGTCGCTTTCAATTGATATAGTCATTCAATTCAATGAAATCGCCTTCTTCTCAGCACTTTTCACGAGCCTGAAGCCCACATTGGATGTGCCGCTGTCGAAAGATTGTCCCTGCCGGGCAGAAGGACGGTAATTCACACAATAATTATCAGCACAGAGGTAAGATCCTCCTTTGATTACCCGCTCCTTGGCATAGGGGTTGTCTGGATTATAGCATGGATTCATGTCGGCATCAAGCTTTGGTGCTTGGCCCGCCAATCTCGCATATTTCAATGCATCATACCAGTCGTCTGTGAGTTCCCACACATTGCCAATCATATCATATAATCCAAAACTATTTGGAGCAAAGGATTTCACAGGAGAAGTTCCGCTGAAGCCGTCCATTCCGAGATTTTCATTTGGGAAATTCCCTTGAAATGTATTTGCCAGAAACTGCCCATTTGGAGTCAATTCATCTCCCCATGCGAAGCGTTTCCCATTCGCACCAGCTCTTGCAGCAAACTCCCATTCTACTTCGGTGGGAAGTCTCTTGCCTGCCCATTCGGCATACGCTTTGGCATCGTCATAAGAAATATGAACGACGGGATGATTTTCTCGGCCTGTAATGCTGCTTTCAGGACCTTCGGGATGTCGCCAATTGGCACCGGCAACCCAACTCCACCAAAGTGAAATGTCCTGAGTGGGTACTGCGTAGGATGGAGGGGTGAAAACCATTGATCCAGCGACCAAGACAGATTCCTCTGGTTTTGGAGTTCCGGGCGGGAGTTGCTGCTTCAATAATTCCCAATCAGGCTTTACTTCGGCGAGTGTGACATAGTCTGTTTCTTCTGTAAACTTTGCATACTCCGCATTGGTGACTTCATGTGTATCCATCCAGAAACCCTGAACTGCCAGATCAACTGCGGGTTTTTCGGCAGGATAAGCATTCATTTCGTCCGTTCCCATCACAAATTCTCCCCCAGGAACCCATATCATTCCTTCTTCTTTCAGGGTGGGTTCTTTCTCCGCAGAAATGCTCATCTTTTCTTCGTCAGCGACTTCTGTTTGGGACTTTGAGTTGCATGCAAGGAGTATAGAACTAAAAAAAAGAAGTGCAAGAATGGATTTAACTTTAGTCATAGTGTGGAACTTGTTTTTCTAAAAGTAAGGCATTATCCCAAATTTCGGAATTTGATTGACTTTAGGTTTATAGAAATCAGATGATTTTGGGCAAAAAATCTGGATGATTGGCGACTTCTAGAATGACGGTTTGATTATGCGTAATTGCAGCTTCGCCTTATTTATTTTGCTTTTGTGATCTAAGACCCCGAACGGTGAGGCTAGTAGAAATGGCTTAATATTGCCTTGATGGCTATCAGGATGACCCTAAATATATTTCACCTTTCATAGCTTATTGGAAATAAAGCGATTAATTATTTTAGGACTATAAAACTTTTCCAAAGTTCCAAACTTTGGAAAAGTTGGTCAGATGATATAAGAGGAAAAATCAACTAATTTAGAATACAAATTTCCCAATTTTTGTCAAAACCTTCTTGGTCATTACGGTAAAAAAAGCCAAATATGAAGATCTATTTTGGTGAGAAGTGAACCAGTCAATAGGGTTGTGGCCATTGCGAAGACTTTATGCCCTTTGTGTTTCAAAAAAAACAAAAAAAAGCGGCCTAAGCCGCTTTTATCATCCTTCCGCAGCCGCTGAAGCCGCATGTAATTTTCCGAGTTCCTGATCAATGGTCCAAAGACCAATTCCAGCCTCACCGATGATTTCGAAAAGCTCCAATGCTCTTCTAGACATCGTTTCCTCTTCGCGCTGCTCAGTCACATACCATTGCATAAAGCTGAACGTAGCAAAATCTTTCGCAGTGAACGCATGATCCACAATGTTGTTGATCGACTTGGTCACCTTGATTTCATGCTCCAAAATCAATTCAAAAACCTCTCTCAATGAGTTGAAATTATGTCTGATTCCGGTGATTTCGGGCTGGATAGCATGTCCTCCGGCTTCATTGATGTATTGGAATATCTTCATCATGTGCATTCGCTCTTCGTCTGCGTGCGTGTAAAGATACTTTGAAGCATTCGCATAGCCCATCATGTGGCACCAAGAAGCCATTGATAGATAGTAAGCTGAGGATTTCCCCTCCATTTCTACCTGCTGATTTAGCAATAGCTCTGTATCTTCTAAAAGCGAACGCTGTAGCGTTACCATTTCTTTCTGTTTCATAGTCTTGTCAATTAAGAATAACAAACTAAATATAAGGCTTAAAGTTCCTATTTGAGCGCTATGCGGTCTATTTGGAATTGATTTAATTAAGTTATTATCGTGACAGGGGCGAAGGGAATACGGCCAAACTTTCTTCTCCAGCTTCAGCAACCGATTGAACGGCAAAGAAATAATTATCCTTGGAGTAAGGAATTGTTAAAGTGGTCTCTGTGGTGAAAAACTTACGCTCCCACATGGCCGAAGACGTTTCTCGCATCAACACATAATATCCCTTCACTTTTCCGATTTTTGGAGCTTTCCAAAGCAAAATTGATTTGTTGGACAAGCCTCTGACATCTATCTGAACTTCTTCAGGTACTCCAGCAGAATTGGCCAAAGAATACAAGGAAGCAAGATTGACCGCTGTCACTTTTCGTAAATATTCGAAATCCATAAATTCAGGAAGATCGCCGTATTGAATGCCGTTTTCTACTCTTACATTTTCGTGTTGGTGGTAGAAATTCTCATTCATTTCGGACATTCTCACTGCGGTAAAGCCATTTCTAGCGAAGGCGGTCTGATCGCCACCTCTTAAGAATCGGTCGCTTCGGTAGATTAATTTCACTTCAAACTGATCGACATATCGCTCGCCCACTTCTTTGATATAACGTGCTAATTGTCTTGATCTACTATCATTTTCCGCATTGGTATACCGTCGAATTCTTGACATTTGCTCTGTCTCGAAAGCTGGAATGGTCTCCGAGAATACACGCATTTTGAGGTTGTCAGAGATCAATGTTTCGGAGGAACTGCTGTTGCCAACGATATCATTATTCAACACACCGGAAATATTCCAGCCCATTTCTTTGGCTTTGTCTGCCAGGTAAGTAGCACCTTTTAGCCCTTCTTCTTCACCGGTAAAAGCCACAAAAAGTATGGTTGCAGAAAACTCCTTTTTTGCCAAAATACGCGCTATTTCCATCACTGCGGCTGTTCCTGAGCCATCATCATTTGCTCCAGGGGCAATACCGTCTGCATCCATTATATCCTTGTTACGTGAGTCCATGTGACCGGAAATCACAAAAATCCGATCATCAGCGGGATTTGTACCTTTCAAGGTAGCAATCACATTGGCCGCAGGAGAATCTTTGAGAATTCGTCGGGCATCTGCAGGAATGATGAAATTTTCGATTTCTGCAGTCATTCTGCCATTGGATTGGGTTGCAAATTCATTGAATTTTCTCAACACATAGTTTTGAGCTGCCGGCATTCCATTTTTCTCATCTGTATTCAGCGTGTGACGCGAAGTGAATGCTGCGAGCGTGCGAACGTAGTTTTCTAAGGAGTCCGAAGAAACCTCAGAGACAAGTTCTGAAATCGCAGAGGCTCGGTGCGTGATAGTCTGAGCGAAAAGCGGTGATGATCCAACCGTTAATAGAAGAATTAGTAATTTTTTAGACATCGTAGGGTCTGATTTATTCGATTGCGTTAAATTTATCGCATATACTTAACATCGTAATCAAATTTTACATGAATAACATCCAAAGACCTGAAGAAGGCGAATACCCCGCATACTTTAGTAAGTATCTAGCCTTGAACTCGTCCGAATCGTACCAGAATCAAATTGAAACCCAAATCGAATCCTGCTGCCGTTTTTTCGAAGAAAAAGGAGGTGCCTGGGCAAATAAACCTTATGCAGAAGGAAAGTGGAGCCCTAAAGAAGTTCTTGGTCATGTAATCGACACCGAGCGAATCATGACTTTCCGTGGACTTTGCTTTTCGCGTGGGGAAAAATCCTCGTTTCCGGGATTTGACCAAGATCCTTATGTAATCCATGCACAATTTGAGCAAGTTGCCGTTTCCGATTTATTGGAGGATTTCAAAAATCAACGAATAGCCCTACTCTCCTTAATCAAAACTCTGCCTGCTGATTCGTTGACTAATTTGGGTCAAGCAAGCGGAAACCAACTAAGCACAAGAGCGCTGTTTTGGATCATTCCGGGTCACTTTGAGCATCACTTTTCCATTTTAAAAGAAAGATATTAAGTATGAAAATTCAAATTGCAACTATCGACGCTTTTGCAACAAAAGCTTTTTCGGGGAATCCAGCAGCAGTCTGTCTGCTGGATAGCCCACTTTCTGCATCCATAATGCAGGATATTGCCATGGAAATGAACCTCTCTGAGACTGCATTTGTGCAGCGGACTGCCACTCCCGGAGTATTTGAGCTGAGGTGGTTTACGCCAACTCTCGAGATTGACCTTTGCGGACACGCCACCTTGGCATCTTCCTTTTGGATGTTTGAGTCAGGTTGGGCTACGGCAGATCAAACGATTCGATTTCAAACCCTCAGCGGCGAATTGCGAGTGAGAAAAGGTCAAGATCTGCTTGAAATGGACTTTCCTTTAATTCCTACTTTCGAAGAATCTCACCCTTTTTTCAAAGAAGTATTTATGGGAAAACAAATTGTCGCATCGGCTCAATTGCGCAAGAATTGGATCTTCGAACTCGAAGATGCTGAAGCGGTGGAAAGTTTGATTCCGGATTTTCAGCTGATAGCCTCGCATAGTGAGGAGGGGATAATCGTCACAGCAAAAGGGAAGGATTCGTATGATATTTACAGCAGGTTTTTTGGGCCAAATGTAGGAGTGCCAGAAGATCCTGTCACTGGTTTTGCACATTGCGCACTGATGGACTATTGGTATAGAAAGACCGGGAAACCGAAATTGAAAGCCTATCAAGCCAGTAAAAGAGGTGGGCAGCTCAATCTTGAAATACAGGATGATCGGGTGATTATCAAGGGGAAAGCGGTGAAAGTTCTTTCAGGGACTTTAGAATTTTAGGTAACTATGATAGATCCATTGGCGAAAGAGCGAAAGAATTTGAAATCAGCTTTGAGAAAATTCTCTGATTATTGGCTAACTGATGCCAGTTTTGGGCTTCTGTTATTGATTTTGCTGTTTACTGTTTTTGTACTTCCTATCCTGATCGAGTATGGACATGTGAATCCAATTTTTGTGAATTCTGTTTTTCTTTTTCTTTTTTTTACTGGAATTTGGTCTAGCCGCAATCGCTTTATTGTTTTCTCTACCACATCCCTGTTTTTCTTGCAACTGGGATTGAGATTACTCCGCTTTTCGGATACGGAATTTGAGTTTTACCTTCTGGAGCGGGTAGTGGGGATCTTAAATATGATGGTATTTATATTTCTGAATTTCAGTCTTTTGTTTCGAGATTTTGAAGTCAACGTTTACCGCGTGATTGGAGCTGTCAATGTCTATTTGTCGGTAGCCATCCTTGGTGCATTTGTATTTGAGATCATTTATCTGATTACCGGCGAAAGTATTGCGGGACAAATGGTTTTGCAAGGATTAGATCAAGACTTCGCATCCTATATTTATTTTAGCATGGTATCGTTGACCACGGTGGGATTTGGCGATTTGTATCCCACTCAGATTATGGCAAAGATGCTCTCCGTGTTTCTCTCGACGATTGGAATATTGTACCCCGCTGTGGTTATTGCCAAGTTGGTAGGATCTAGTGCCCTAAAAAATAAATCATCCTAGTTCCATTGATGTAAAATTATACGAAGACTTATTATTCAGCATGTAGATTGAAACAAAAATGACTTAAAAATCACCCTATGAAAAAAATAACTATAGCAGTTCTGATGCTATTCTCCTTTAGTATCGCAAACGCTCAGACCGAGCGACAGATCGAAGTAGAATCCAAGGTGGAAACTAGCCATGAGACTACCATCAAAGGTAAAAAAGTCCCATACAAAGCTACGGCAGGTACGCAACCTGTATGGGATGAAGCTGGCAAACCTATCGCCTCGCTCTTTTATACCTACTATGAGCGGACTGACATCACAGATAAAACTACTCGACCGCTTGTGGTTTCCTTCAATGGAGGACCGGGATCTGCATCGATTTGGATGCATTTGGCCTTCACCGGACCTGAAGTTTTGAAGATTGACGATGAAGGATACCCTGTGCAGCCATACGGCACCAAATCAAATCCACACTCGATTCTTGATGTGGCAGATATCGTATTTGTTGATCCTGTGAATACAGGTTATTCTAGGATTACCAATCCAGAAACTCCCCGTACCACATTCTTTGGAATCAATCCTGATATCAAATACCTCGCAAACTGGGTGAATACCTTTGTGACTCGTCAGAATCGTTGGGCTTCGCCAAAATATTTGATCGGTGAAAGCTATGGAACGACACGAGTAGCAGGATTAGTCGCACAGCTTCAGAATGCACACTGGATGTATTTCAACGGGGTGATTCTCGTATCACCTACTGATATGGGAATCGAGCGAGATGGCCCGGTGAAGATGGCAAATTACCTTCCCTACTTCACCGCAACGGCATGGTATCATAAGCAATTGCCGGCAGATCTTCAAAGTCGTGATTTGGACGAACTTTTACCTGAAGCGGAAGCTTTCGCTATGGATGAATTATTACCTGCGATGGTCAAGGGCGGAAGTCTCTCAGAATCAGAACGGGATGCCATAGCAGCAAAAATGGCCCGCTATGCTGGAATCAGCAAAGATGCCGTACTATCTTATAATCTGATGGTGCCGACAAGCTTCTTCTGGAAAGAATTGCTTCGCAAAGATGGGTTGACCGTGGGTCGATTGGATAGCAGATATCGTGGAATAGATCGCATGGATGCTGGCGATCGCTATGATTTTGATCCGGCGTTGACCTCGTGGAATCATGCCTTTGCACCCGCTTTTAATATTTATGCTAAAAATGTCTTGAATTTTCAGACAGATTTAACTTACAACCTTTTCGGCCCAGTTTCGCCTTGGGATCGCTCCAATGAGACTACCGGCTATGATTTGGGTACCGCCATGCGTCAAAATCCTTACCTACACGTCATGATCCAGTCCGGTTATTACGATGGAGGAACGGATTATTTCAATGCAAAATACAGTCTTCGTCACATCGATCCAACAGGAAAAATGAAGGATCGAACCTCTTTCAAAGGCTATCGAAGCGGCCACATGATGTATTTGAGAGCAGAGGATTTAGCTTCTTCCAATGAGGATATCCGTCAGTTTATCCAGAATTCAAAAGTAGCTCCGGGAATACCGGCGAAGTATTAATTGATTAGCAAGATTTGAGTAGATAGTTGTAAGAGCCTAGAGCGGAGAGTTAAGAATCAAAACGGAATAGTTTAAGATGAGTGATAAAAGAGAATGAAATTAGCCGTTTCATTCTCTTTTTTCGTTATTGATATTCGTATTCTAATATCAAGACAGTTCAATACCTTTAGATAGTCAATTGTTTGTGCGCCATCACAAAAAATGTTTTAAGTGGTATCCAATATTTGCTCGATATTTGTTTGACTGGAAATTTCACCATCTGCACCATCCGCATCTCAAATTTTAGAAAAGCAATCATGAATTTCAATTTGAAATCTTATTTTATCCACCTAGTTATCGTAGTAGGAATAGCTGGATGCGAGACTAGTATGAATCCTGTTAATTGTATTGAGGAAAACAAAGTTGCTCTAGAACCGATCAATGTGGAAGGGTTTAATCCAGAAAGCTGTAGGTTGGTGGACACAACAAAGGAACAGGAATATCGGATAATAATAAAATCAAAAACTGAATTTGACAAGTACATTAATTGCAGTATTAATGCTCCTGATGTGGATTTTAATAAATATTTTATTTTGGCTGGATCGTACAATCATAGACAATGTGCAACATTAGATAATCAACAGATCTCCATTTGTAGTGATGCCCTTGTTTATAATGTGAATTTGCGTGAGCAAGATTGTTTAGCTGTTACACGAGTATATTATTTTGCAATAGTTGAAAATAAGTATAGTAATTTACCTGTAACTTTCGAAATAGAATTTTTAAAATAAAGATTAATTTTAATAATATGAATTCATTTACCAGTTCATTTCGCTCGCTTTTGGATTTTTTATTTAATTCCAGCGTATGTGATAGTAGATCAAAACTCATCTTCGTGGGATTGATCTTTTTGATGCCGATGATGGTGGGTTGTCAGGAGGATGAAGATCCTCTTGAGCCTGGTTCGGAAGTTTCTTTAAATAGAATTCGTGAAAATCCAGATTTCGCTGCCCTTCCTTTGATCGGAACCCAATGGAAACTTATTGGTTTTGCAGACCAAAAGACTGGAAATATTAGATTGGCAATGCCCGTTTCCAGTAACAGTTATGCTTTGACTTTTGAGAGGGATGGTACCCTAACTGGGCGAACGTCCACAAATAGTGCATTTGGAAGATATGCTTTAACCAATAATATGGTGTCAATTTCTAATTTTAGCAATATGACGGAAATTAATGAGCTTTATGATGGCCTTTTATACATAGAAACTATGAATAAGGTAAACTCATTCAACTTCTCATCAAAAGGATTAAGCCTAAACTATGATGACGGAAAATTTCTTTTGTTCAAACCTCTTGAATAGCATTACAGTGGCATGATTGCTTTAGGTATATGTAATGTTATAAATCTGCCTAGGCCAATATCGATGAATCATCATCAAGCTATCACCCAAACAGAAATAATCCAGAAAAATTTTAATACAAACCGAAACTGAATATTTTTTTATACCTATTAGATGAATCAGAACAAAAGATCTACTTTACATCTCCTCAAAAAGTAATTTCTATATGAGCTCTAAAGCTTTCAAAATCCTTTATTTCAGGCTTTCCAAGATATTCGCCTAGGGTTTGATAGATGTCTTGAGGCTTTTTTCCTGATTCTCGCATTGATTTGATTGAGGTGGATCCATCTGACTTGGAGAGTTTTTTCTTTTTTGGGCCTTTTAGAATCGGATGATGGAAAAATGTAGTTTCTAGGAATTGAGGCTTTGATAACTTTTCTGCCAAGGCGAGCTGAGCCAAAGAGGAACTATACAAATCCCGACCTCTGACGATCAAATCGATACCAAAATGTAGGTCATCAATTAGAGAAGTAAGTTGATAGGCTGGTTGCTGATCTTTCTTTCTTAAAACAGAAAATGCCACATCAGTAGGTAATATCAGTGAGGAATCGAAATGGCTTGGATAGGATTTTAGACTTACAAAGTCAGTTTCCAAAGCATTAAAGCGCCAAGCCACTTCCTTTCGCTCCAATGGAATCCGACGATCTTGACAATGACCTAAATAATAACCACTGGAATCCATTTCTTGGATTTTTTTGCGTGAGCAATCACAGGCGAAAACCAGTTTTCTTTCACGCAACTCCTCCAGTGCTAGTTCATATTTATCCAGCCGATGAACCTGAGACCACTCACTTTCAAATTCTTTCAGATTTTTTGGTCCGAGATCATACTGTATTTCCATAAAATCCAACGTATCAAAAATGTCCTGAACGTATTCTTCCCGAAAGCGGTCTCGGTCTAGATCATCAATGCGGAGCAATATTTTGGTGTGATGCTTTTCTGCCAAAATTTTGGTCAGCAAAAAAGAGTGTAGATTTCCAAGATGTAAAAATCCACTTGGAGTAGGTGCAAAGCGTGTAAGATTGAAATCCATTTCTCGAAAATAGGTAGATTAAGGCTTCTATTTCAATGGAAATTTATCAGATGTCGTTTTCTCCCTGATTCTAAGTAGTTGTGACCAGTGTCTGAGGACCGATAAAATCGAATAATACCTTGACTAAATTTTGATATTCATTCAATCCTGAAAGTAGATCTACATTTAATTTAGAGCCATGAAGACATATTACCTTTTGTTATTCACCCTAATCGCGTTCGCTTGCCAAAGGTCTTCGGATCAATTGACCGGACCTGAGTTGATCCAGAAATCAATCGAATTTCATGACCCAAATAAGATATGGCCTGGCCTTAAAGCCACTTTCAGTTTTATGGACAGTTTGCCAGCCCCGCGAGAATCAAGAGTTTATGCAGTCAGTTTTGAAAATAATCTTTCCAAAATGGTCTATCGAAATCAAGACCTGAATTACATCGTTTGGAATGACTCGGTGCAAGTGTTTGAAGGGAAAATCGAGCCCGAACGTGCGATCCGAATGCGCAATTATTACACTTACCTCTGGGGACTTCCAATGAAGCTGAATGATCCGGGAACTCAAATCGACCAAAAAGTAGGGAAAGAAGAGTTGAATGGGAAAAGGTATTCGGTAGCTCGGGTGACTTACGAAAAAGATATTTGGTACTTCTATATCGATCCTGAAACTTTCCAAATGGAGGCGTATAAATTCTATCAGGATGAACCAAATCAGAGGGGCGAGATTATCTATTTGGATGGGGTAGTTTTGTACCAGGGATTAAGAATTCCAGCGGAAAGGAGTTGGTTTCGAACAGAAAATGGTGCGTTTCTAGGTACAGATCAATTGATCGGCATTCAATAAACTGTGGAAATATAAAGTCAGCAGTTAAGCATCTTTAACAAGTAATAATTTGATTGAGATTCTAAAGATTATATTTTTCGGACAGATGAGAAAATGGGTTTTAGGGCTATTCTTTTTTTTAAATGCAGGTTTGGTATTTTCACAATTGTCCTACTCTGGAAATGTGATTGATGCAACCGATAAGAAATATTTGGAAGGCGTATTTGTAGAGATTATAGGCTCTACTGAGACTGACTCCACCAATACTAGAGGATATTTCAATCTCAAAGCTAGAGTAGGAGATACGTTAAAAATATCTTATCCCGGATTTATAGAACAAAAAATCTCTTTGAATGCTGATCGATACCTACAGATTCAGATTCAGGATCGGGCAAGATTTCTGCCCACCTTTGAAGTGAAGTCCGAGCCTTATTCATTTCGATTTAAGGACGGGAAACTGACCTTAAGAGACCCTAATGAAGTAATCGAAAAATCGCCCAAAGGCCAGATTACAGCAGGTCCGACAGGTTCTCCAACCGGAGGATTTGGGATATATGGTCCAATATCCTACTTCACCAAAAAGGCTAGAAATGAACGCGAATATGCGAAAAAGCAAGAATGGAACAATCGTAGAGCAGGCTACTATGCCGTAATTGAATCTGATTCAGTGAGACGAAATCTGATGGTGAAATATCAGCTTAGTCGAGCCCAGTGGGATAAATTGGTGATCCGATATAATGAGGGAAATCTAAGCCATGAATTTCTGGATTGGCCCAAAGATCGGGTCTACGCGCATTTTGATTCTTTTATTACCCGAGAAAAAGACTGGATTGATTAAGATTTTCGCTTAAATGACCAAGTCACGTAGAATCTTGCGACTTCTTCACCCGAGGGACTTTTACCACTGGAGATCATCAGCAATTGTCCGGTACCATTGACTTCCATAGTATCGATAAGTTCGAATAATTCGATTCCCTGGTCACAGGTAAAAGTGATTTTTTCATTTGCTTTCTTGAAATACTCCGCCCGAAAATCCACCACAAGCATGGAGAATTTCCCTTTGCCGGCTAGTGCCAATTGACAAAGTGCTCCCGTGCTGAGCTCCGCCGCACCTGCCATAGCTGCAAAATAGATTGACTTAAAGGGGTTTTGGGAACGCCAGAAATAGGGGATGGTGACTTCACATTTGTCAGTTGAAAGTGTCTTGATACGTAATCTCCAAAAAATGGCAGATGGGAGTTTGGCGAGCATCGCAAACCAAAAAACCATTGGGTTGAGCATCTTTTTTTGATAGTCTATCGCTTGTTTATTAAGGATGATTTTGGATTGGGTAGTTTGCATAGCTTTGTATTCGAAACTAAAAATAAAGAAAAATTGGTTCTGGTATTCTATTTGAACCTGCAAAAGAAAAAACTAACTAAATGAAAAAGATATTTATTTTTCTCGCCTTGGGCTTTGCCTTAGAATCTTGCTCAAAGGTGCCATTGACCGGAAGAACCAGGCTGGACGCAGTCTCGGATTCTGAAATTTTACCATTGGTCAACCAACAATACGCCGAAGTATTAAAGGAGGAAAAAATAGTAACTAATACTGCTAAGGGGCAGATGGTCGTGAAAGTTGGAAAAAACATGGCCGCAGCTGTAGAAAAATTCTTGATCAGCGAGGGCTATCCTGAGATTGTGGAGAGTTTTGCTTGGGAGTTTAACCTGATTCAAAGCGACCAAGTCAACGCATGGTGCATGCCCGGAGGGAAGGTAGGAGTCTATACCGGAATTCTGGCAGTTACCCAGGATGAGACTGGTCTAGCAGTAGTGATGGGTCACGAAATCGCACATGCGGTGGCGGCACATTCCAGAGAGCGGATGTCTAATGGACTGGTTGCCAATTTTGGAATCAGTTTGCTTTCTTCTGCCGTAGGCCAGAATCCTACCTTGACGCAGGCGATATTTTTACAATCTGTCGGTCTAGGAAGTGAGTTGGGAATGTTGAGTTATTCCCGAAAGCATGAATTGGAAGCAGATGAATTAGGATTGATTTTTATGGCAGTAGCTGGCTATGATCCGAGACAGGCTCCCGTTTTCTGGGAAAGAATGTCCTCAGCTGGAGGGCAAGCGCCCCCAGAATTCCTTTCTACACACCCAGGACCAGACTCCAGAATTCAGAAACTAAATCAGCAAATGCCAAAGGCATTGAAGTATTATGAGGAAACAGTGAAGTAGGATGTTGGTATTGAGTAGCTAGATATTGGAGTACAATGTGCTGTAGTAAAATGGACCAAGTCTAAAGTACCAAGTAGGGGTAGACTGGCGATTGTGCTAAAGTCTTGTCTCTAGTATATTGATTCTCGATTCGTAATTATAAAATCTTGATACTGGCTACTCGATACTCTTTTCTAAAATCTTGAATCTAGTATCTGGATTCTAAATTCTAGGTTCTAAAATCTTAACTCTGATATCTCGATACTAAAGTCTTGTTACTACTGCCTTGATTCTAAATTCTTGCTTCTA
>Ga0136559_1000065_pt1 | contig 36773 bp, 30 predicted proteins | sample AntRauMeHopE1496_FD_104633 | JGI IMG/M metagenome (GOLD analysis project Ga0136559, IMG submission 104633) | Saline lake microbial communities from Rauer Islands, Antarctica - Metagenome Hop E1 #496 | ecosystem: Environmental > Aquatic > Non-marine Saline and Alkaline > Saline | place... | reverse complement strand
CTCTTAAAATAATGAAAATGCACTTTCCTTTTTAAAGCTAATTTCAACTTGGCTTTCCAAGACATCTCTTGAATGTAAGGCGATTCTGGATAAATGTACAATGGCAAATTAAAACCTATGACCTGAGGGGCTTTGGAATGAAAATAAGTTGGTCCACTTGTAGAAATTAGAACTTCAGGACTAATTTTGTGTTCTAATACACTTAAGGTGTTTTGAATCTCCCTAATTTTTTTGAAATTGATAGCTCCAAAATCAAAATCATAAAAGTAAAAATTAGTAGGGAAATCTTCTTTTATTAACGATTCCCCAACCCCTTGACCAATCCATACATGATATTCATGTTCAGGGAAATTTTTACACTCGCTAATGAATGATAGCGCCACTTGTATTGCTCCCCCAAAACGTTGGTGCGAGGTATTAATAACGAGTCTCATAAAGTAATAGTTTGATAAAATTCTAGTGCTATTTTTTCTGCTTTAAATATTTTCATTTTTTCCTTAGCCTTAAGGCTAAATTCTTCTCTTAGAGCCTGATTTTGCATTAACATTTTTAGTTTTTGTTGAAATAAATCTTCATTACCTATAGGAATTAAAAAACCATTCTCACCATCATCTATCATATCTGATGGTCCTGCCACGCAATCATAAGCAATACAAGCACAACCAGCTACCATAGCTTCTCCTAAGGCATTGGGAAAACCTTCGGAAGTAGACATAAACGCAAATATTTTGCTTTTGGCTAAATAATATTCAACATTTTTTTGTTGGCCTACTAATTTTATTTGTTTGGTTTTCCCCAAGATTTCTACTTGAGTTATGTATTGGCCTAACAAATTTAATTGTTTGGCGTTGCCACCAACCACTTGTAATTGCCAGTCCGGATTATTTATATTTGAAAAAATGTTTATAAGTTGATCGACATTTTTGGTAGGAATAAGACGTCCTACGGTCAATACTAAATTTTCTTTCTTAACATCAGGTAAATCTAAAACTCTTATGGGATTCCCAATAATCGCTATATTCTTATTCCAGTTGTTATTTTTGGCAATCTTTGCTGCCTGTGAAGTCTGAGCAATAAATCCGCTGGCATTGGGGTAAAGTTGATTTCTTAAGATATTATGAAGTCTTCCCAAATTTTTATTGGGTTGGCTACGGTCTGAAATGTAGACTTTATTTTTTTTACCTTTTAGTGACAACAACACTAAATTATTCCACATTTCACCAAAAGATAAGATACGATCCGGTTGAATCTGCTGAATGTTTGTTCTAATAAACCACATGGTCTTTAAAGTAGACCAGTTTCTTTTGGTGTGATCAAACGTGAATTTTGGTTTAATTATTTTTATATTTTTGTCCAAATTAAATTCTACCACTCTATCTCTACCAATCAATAAAAGAGTAACTTCAATATGTTCCCTTTGTACAAAATCATTAAGCAAAATGGACATTACACGTTCCATACCGCCAATGCCTAGTGAATGAATAATACAAGTTATTTTATACATCTATTTAATAATATCATATTTTAATTGCCTAGCCTTTGTTAATATTCGATATTCAAATTTGGCTTTAAGCGCTAAAGATTTTGAACTAAATGGTAGAGGAGTTTTTAGTTCGTCTTTGTAAGTCTTTACAAATTTAGTGTAGGACACTATCCAACATATCAATTCCAAATAATCAAAATTATGTTTTGGAAAACGTTTTATTTCTTTCATTATCATTTTAAAGGCATTAATATTTACAAACGATAAATAGGCCTTATTTGCATCAACGTAAGATAAAATTTTATCGTACAATTCAAATTGTACAATGTCTGTATAGTTGTGGTGCTTTTTCTTATGTTCATCTGGAGTATCTTCATCATGCATAAAACGCTTACCTGTTCTTGCCCAAGGCACTTCAGAAATTTCATCAGGAAACTTTTTTAACATATAATAATACACTTTATCATTTCTTACACTTACATCTAAAGACCACATGTAGGCAAAGACTCTAGGACTCGTGAAAATTTGAAAAAGCGGTGTTTTATCATTTATGACCTCCATACAAGGGTTAAGCATTCGACGCATATAATGCAACTGCTTGTCAATTTCATTTTCTTGATAAGCTTTTTCTTTTTTAAAAATAGTATGGTATTTATTGATATCTTCTAATAGTAATGCTTTGGATGCTTTGAATACTTTTGGATTTAATAAGCCAGCTTTGTTATTCAATTTCCTATTTATTGGCGCAAGCTTATCAACTTTAACTCCGGAGTATTCTGCTCTCCCTACACTATCACCATAACTACCGGCAAGCATGACCTCAACATCATTGGTTTCAGCAATTTGTGGCATGGCGTGAAGATGAAGACCTGAGTACTCGCAGCCGCGTATTCCAGAAATCATAAAATTGTTCCACATTTCCTCGGCACCAATTTGATAGGATTTAAATTCCCAATCTAAATCATGAGCCAGTCTTTTGGCATAAATATAATCTCGACTATCTATGTTGCCCCAAGTATAAGCAACAACCTTATTAAGTTCAATTCTTTTTTGTCGCATCAGATGGTGCAAGCAACCCGCAGCCATTCTACTGTCCATACCACCACTCAACAGTATACCCACAGACTTAGCTTGGCCAACATACTCTACAATCTCTTCACAAAGCAGTTCAAAGAGTTCATCAGCAACACTTTCTTCGTTTTTAATTTTGTTTTGATGCTGTGGTAAATTATAAAAATTCCAATCTGTCTTATCTTCATTTGGCACTCCCATCCAGGGCGATCGATTCACTTCATTAACGATAGAATTATCTGCTAAAAAATAGAATTTGTTAAAAAAAGACAATAATGCTTTCGGATTTAAAGTATTTGTTGAAGTAGTTTTAGAAATAATGGACTCAAACTTTGTATCAAAAATTAGTTTTTTTTTATTTATTAAATAATAAGGATTATTAAATCCTAAATGATGCGCATATTTAAATATAGTCTTCATTCTTTAGTTCTACTTTATTATTTTGATAAATGCATTTAAAAAATAAAACATTTTTCTATACTTTATTTTTTAAGAATATTTTATTGGCATTTGTTGACTATTTTATAGTAATTTTTATGTTTTGGAAATATTTCACCCGAAGTGGATCAAAATCATTGTTATTTTTGTGAATACCTAGTTTAATCAGCTAATTGTAAAACTTTCGTATATTTTATTCAAATTACATTTAGCATAAGTATTTACTTCATCACTAAAACGGCCAAACAAACGATTATTATTTAATTGATAAAACAGAATTCCCCAAAATTTATTTAATTTTATTTCAGGTTACTTTTTCAATGACCATTAATTTTTAATACATTAATTACTTCAATCAATTATTTTTAGGTAGCTTTTCCCACCCCATATCCTTAAAACATGGACCTATCATTGCTTCTGCGAATTTAACCCCATTATGTCCGCTGTTCCATTCTATTAATTGTATTTTATTATTATTATCTAATATCACATCCCAACCAATGCAGCTTATAAATGGCACCTTAGTATGAAGATCTTCACAATATTTTATTATCCTATTAAATTCAGGTATTTTTGAATTTTTAAAAATAACTTTTGTGTCTGGATGTTTTTTTACTCTTTTCCAATTTAAATAATAACCATATTCATCTAATTCTCCGCTGATAAGGTCTGTGCTAATTTGCATCAAAGAAGTTGCATTAACGTGTCTATCAGATGATCTACCAAATTTTAATATAGCTGATCTTGTAGTAATTTTACTTGACGATGATGTAGTTGTAATTCTTAAAGTAGCAACTGAGTTAGGCATAAAATGGGAAAAAAATGGATTTTGAACAATAAATTTTTGGAAAGTACCATTACCCAAATTTTTGAGTTGACTCCAATTAAATTCCTCTTTCTTTATAACAAAAACACCACGCCCCCTATAACTATTGTCTAATTTGTAAACAATTTTATCAAATTTATTAAATAAATACTCTACTAAATTACTTTCATTAATTGGCTTATAATCTGCGTTAAACAATATTCCATTGATATAATATACTATGTCCAATAGATCTTCTCCTCTGAAAATTATAGAATTTATGGTTTTCATTTCAGAAAGTTCTCCATGTAATCCTTTAGTTTTAGGAATCACTATACGGCCATAGTAATTATCTGGAATCCAGCCCTCTTTAAATTCACCAGCCATTGCTGAGTATACCTTAAGCCATGGCGCGTATTTTTTTGAACCAAAAATATTTTTTGCATATTCAATACATTTTTTCGATAAATGGTTAGGTAACTTACCTTTATACACTTCAATGTTTTTCAAGTCACTTAATGCAGTGCGTTTATGCATTTTGTGATAATTAAAGTCATTTATGCGTCTGATATTTTTTTTTATAGTTTGCTTCATATTTATTGTTTTTAAGATATTATAACCTTAATAAAAAGTGTTATTCAGGGTTAACTATTCATTAGATGGCTTAACTGTTCAGAATTAAGATATTCTACATCAGGCCATTTATGATTAATTTGTTTGAGTAACTCGTCCAAACTTTTTAGATTTCTTTCTTTATGCTCTAAATTTAAACCGCCAACATAATTGATCCTATGGGTTGAAATCACAGCTGGCTTTCGATATTTGAATGCATTTCCTATTTCATTTAGAGTTTTAGAAACCCAATCAATATGTGGCTGTTCAAAAGGCTCAAACATAATATTTCTTACGCTATAAACTATACCTGTTTTACTTTTTTGACCAGTGAAGTGTCTAACTATTTTATATTTTTTATTCTTATTTAAAGGTAAAGGTTGCAAATGACCTCTTTGTGTCTGAATCATTCTAACTCCGGATTCGTACAATGTTGATTCAAGCTCTTGGGGCATCACATAATTGCAAGCTACAAAAGTAGTAGATCGATAGCCAAATAACTTTTCAAAAAGTTTAAGTCCTTCCTTGGTATGTTTTTTTAAAGCTATAAGTTCATCAGAGTTTTCTGTGTAGAACTCCATTAAATAATTTTTTTGATGTGCTGAAGATGTCCCGTCTATAAGACCATAAAATCGCTCTTTAAAGGCCTTCATTGTTATATCTCTATTAGATTTAAGATCACTCATCCACAACTTATGATTTAGATGCGTTGTAGCATGATATTGCGGAAAAAACACTTGATCTCTTATAGCATCTTGCCACTCCTTTTTTAAATTTACCCCGTAAAAATAGTTGTATGAACTCCATAAATTCATCCAGTGAAATTCATCAAAATCATTTGCTTCGATTTTTGAATAATCCGGATTACCTAATACCGTATTAATTGTAAATACAGGTAGTTGATTAGATGAACTAGGGTTTGACATCAAAACTTCACATAAATCTAAAATATCAGGCTTATTCTCTAGAGTATCTAAGGTCGCATATTTTAAGTGCTTAAGCAGGATTCCTTGTTTCTCTAAATTATTAATAGCTTCATTAGAAGGCATGCGCATGCTACCCCAATCATCACTTTCGAACACGACAATTTTACGATTGGTCTTCCAACCAGGGATATTGATTATGTTTTTTTTTAATTTAGTTAAGATTTGCATTACTGTGCTTTAATAATAATTCAACTTAGACAGATCTCGGTTAAGTAATTTTTCTAATTCTATATTCGATTTTTTATAATGATACCTTAGTTACTTTCAATTTTGCTGCATTTTGTTTGGCATTATAATTATTTTGACAGGAACATCTTTGTATATCATGCCCTTGACTTTAAAAAAAGCAGGACATTTTGTAAGTGGACATCTCTCCCCCCTCCTCTTGTGTTGGGATCGAAAGTCACAACAAATATTATTGAAATTTTATAAGTCATAATTTTTTTAAAATTATTTATATCAAACAAATTTTAACGAGTTCTCTGCTTGAAATGTCTATTAGTTCTTGCATTTATTCACTCTGTAAAAAGCCGTGATGAATTTAAAATCTGAAATAACTCAAAAAACATTAAACCTAGAAAATATGAATAAGAGGTTTTAGACCCTTAAATTTGTGAATGACTTAATCATAAATTAGATTGTAAAGAATGTAAAATATAAATTAAGTCAATATGAATGAATGTATGTCCGTTTTTTATCCTAATGAAGAAATCTTTCACTTATTGCGACCGAATTTTTATCGCTCCTACCCTAAAGGGAGCAAAAATTCTAAATTAGTTAAAGATTTTAGAATATCGGCACCCTTTAGGGTTGGGGAGGAGCGATATTCGGATTCAATATAAAGTTTAGGTGTGTTAACGGACATACAAATATAAATGAAGATTTAACAATTAAAGCAAAATAAACACGACTTATTCGAAATACCTGTTACCTAATGAATGGTATTCAGGATTTTCATTACGTTGGTATTTTGTATTACATTTTATACCAGTAAACAAATTATTTAAGAACAAAATCAATATCAACACTGGTTTTGTACCCAAATAAATTGTGTAAAGGGTCTGTTTTTGGGTGAGTTTTATAATAAACATAGCCAACTTCATCGGATACATCATAAGTGAATAGAGAGTATTGATTTAAATAATGGATATGTTATTTGCAAATTTCTAAGTTTTATATTTACTAAAGTTGAATTTTACCAAATCTTTTTTCATAATCTATAATATCTATCTGCATTTTTTTATAAGCCAGCTTACGAGACCATATTGTCTTGTAGTACTCCTTGTAATCATTATGTTTGGATGTATTTGATCGTCTTATTTCCAGTCGCTTACCCTCTTTATTAATGTTTGATTCTTCTAGGAATTTATTTAAATCGTCTTCTAAATTTTCTGTAGCACCTACATATGTTACAATACATTTTCCAGATGAATCCAGTATATAACTTGATGAAGAGCGATACGGATAGATATAGATCCAAAGTGAAAATGGGAGAAGTTTTGCAGCTATGACCCCCAATGTATAACTCAGAGTTCGTTTTAGCCAATTTTTCTTTCCTTTATGTTTATGAAAAATAGGATTAGACTTCGTGAAATGATATGCCGAAACTAACTTAGCGTATGGATTCCTTAGAAAAGCTATTGTAATTAGTTTATTATACTCCTTATCACCAAGTACTGTCTTAAACTCACTCGCTCTTGCATGATTAATTATTCCTTGTGGAAAACTAGAAGAGCTATATTGCCTTCCATTTATAGCAATTCCGTGAATTAATCCCTTTCTATCAACATTAATCATCGCATTCTCTATAGATACTGTCCCAGTTTTTGGAATACCAATTATCAATATCTTGTATTTTTCACTATAAAACATATATCCTTTTTTTGAAAAAAAATTATTGCAAATACTTTCTCGAAAAAGTATGAACCACTCATTTGAAATATTCTAATTAGTGTCTTTATTATTGACTAAAATTCCTCTAACACACGCAGCTGAGTCAATTACTACATCTGGTTTTTCTGCTTTAAAATAGGTATTAACATCAGCCTGATTTCTTAAATCTAAATCTTTACTGGTTTTTGCAATAAGGTTTGTGTAGCCTCTTATTTGTAAGGGTCTATATATATTGCTTAGCCTACCATACTTTTATGACCGGCTATGTATATGTTAGATTCTAAAGTTATCACTATGTGAGTTTAAAAATTAAATCTGATACATTTATACATCTCAATTATTTAATATTTGATAGAAAAATTATTTTTAAAAATTAACAAAGCCAAATGCTTTTATAAATTATTGACTTTTTTTAAAAATATCAAGATAATCTAAATATCTAATCCTTTTATCAAACTCATTTTGAGCGTGTTTTAAACATTTATCGCTGAGCATTTTTTGATTCATAGATGCTAAATGTTTTATAGCATCATATAACCCATACACATCTCCTTTTTCTACTACTTCACCTATCTCTTTGTCTATTGCTTCAGGACTCCCCCCTGTATTGTAAGTGACTATGGGGGTTCCGCATGCTAAAGCTTCAATATTAGTTGTTGGAAAATTATCTTGTGTAGTTGGATTTACAAAAACGGTGGCTAAAGAATACCATTTAGCCAACTCTTCAATGCTTTCAGTTCTATTTATACCTATTATGGTATTGGGTAGTGTATTTATTTGTTTCATATTTAGACCAATTAATACAATTTGATATTCCTTCCCTATGATTTTGTTAAGCTTCAAAAAATCATCTAAACCTTTTCTTGTTGACCATACGCTTGCACAACCTAGAATCACACTTTTATCTTTTATGTCAAATTTCTCTTTTAAATCTGAGACTAATGGTTTAAATAAATCTAAATTGATAGCTGACGGTGAAACATTTACTTTGTACTCAGAAAGAAATGATTGATTAACCAAATTAGCTAACCATTTAGAGTGCGTAACAATTTCTAAATTATTAACGTTGGTAAATAAGTTTTTTTTGTCATTGAAATTCAATCTTGAATTATCAACAAATGATTTAGGATATTTTTTGTGCTTGGGGCATTGCATACATTGTGTTTTCCATTTAGTGCAATTTATATCATCAAAATAAGTACAATGTCATGTAAATGCCCAACAGTCAAATAGCGTCCAAACTACAGGTATGCTAGATTCTTTAATGAAATTAAAAAGCAATTGAATATTGATGTAATACCCATGTAGATTATGCAAAGCAATAAGATCAGGTTTTATAGTTCTTATTTTAGCGATTAGAGCTTTAGTAGCCCTAACGGAAGCAAAACCATGTCTATCTGTTAAACGTGTATATGCACCATGTGCATAAGCATCAAAAGTTGTCCCTATTTTAATTAAATTCGAAGTACTATTTAACTGTTTTCTCCCGTGTGCTATATAGCTTTCGTGACCATTTTCTAACAGCATATTACCTATTTCTTCAGTAATTCGACCTGTACTCACTGAATTAGCAACAGTGTTAATTTGAAGAATGCGCATTGGTAAGAGTTTTGTGAATGGATTGTAGTCGTTTTTTTGCAAAGGGTGTTTTGCAAAAAAACTATACTAATGAGTTATTTAATTGATTATAAAAAGGCATTATCAATATACTGAATTTGAAGCTTATACACTCTTGGTATTTGTGTTTTTGCCAGCCGCTTACTCGTGTTTGATTTTTCATTGAAGTGTTATGATGATAATCCTGACTTTTCAATGGTGTCTCCAAGCTGTGATGAGGTCATAAACTCTACATTTGGCCATTTTTCTGAAATTTGCTTCAAAAGCGATTCTAACTGCTTTAAGCTGTTTTTTCTATTGTTTGGATTTAGCATTCCTGTGTAATTAGCTCTATGTGTACTAATAACTGCTGGGTGTTTATATTTGAAAGCTTTTTCTATATTTATAAGTGCAGTGCTAACCCAATCACTAGATTTTGGCGAAGCCGGTTCAAAAATTACATTTCGTGTAATAACTTTTAGACCCTCCTTTGTTTGTTTTCCTAACCAAAACATTTTTTTTTGATACCATTTAGACTCTAATGGGTTGTTATGAAATTTTCCTAGTCCTATATATTTAATACCATTATCAACAAGTGCTTGATTTAATTTGAGATGATAAGGACCATCTGGTGGTAAAAAATAGGTGGTTTGTTGACTGAATGTCTTGTTAATTAATGCAAGGCCTTCTTGTATATTTTTTTTTAAATCTACTAGTTCACTATATGTGCTGATATTATAAGTTGATCGGTGAGATTGATTTGTTTTGATGCCGCTGATAATAGACTGACCCCATATTTTATCTTTAAATCCTTTTTTTGTACTAGAAGTTACAAGATTTAAATCGTGCATCCATGAATGTACATTAAGATGTTCTCTTCCATGAAAACCAACTTCTATAAGATTTTCATTTAAAGCTTCTTTATACCAACTTAGAATCTGCTGTCCATCTTTTCTTTTAGCTAGTGTTTCAACAAAACTTTCATTGTAAAAGTGTTGAAATTTTAATTGCTCTATTTTTTTAAAATCTGGATTGGCTGGATTCATTAAAAATGTAAAACATGCTGAATTGTTATTGATATCTTTAACAGATGTTAGAACAGTTGACAAGGCTTCTACATCTTCATAAGATTCAAAACAATCGTTGTAATTCATCCAATCATCAGGGGTATAATTTCTTATATACTGGTCTCTTATTTTCTGGTTTTTGAATCTAAAACTTCCCCAATCGTCACTTTCTATAACGATAATTTTTCTTGAAGTTCTCCATCCCAATACATGTTTGAGCATTAACTTATGTGGTAATTTAGTACTTTAGATAACAATTTATAATGTGCATTTTCCTGAAAATCCTTCTTATAATGATAATAATCTATCTCTTCAGTTGTATCTTTAGGTATTCCAGAAATTGTTGTCTTGTAACACAAGTTGAATAAATTTTCAAATACGTTATCTATAATTATTTTGTTATCACAGACAAGGTTTATATAAGCACTCAATTCATTTACTGTTTTAAATCCGTGTACACCATCTACATTTAAATTATTTCTACCAAAAACAATTACAGGTGTTTTTCTTATGTAGGCTTCTATTGCTGAAGTTCCAGTAATGGTAGCTACAGCCATTGCATTGTCTATAAGTTTAAAACTATTAATGTTTAATGAACATAATACTACATTTTTTACTTTTAAAAGAGACTTGTAATTATAAATACTTCTAAACTTAGGTTCAGATTCATAGGTAAACATAGAAGGGTGCTCTTTAACAATAAGCTTAACATTATCTGGCAACAACATACTTAGCACTCTTATAGCATGAAACTGGTCAGAAAATTCAAACCCCTCTGGAAGAGAAGATCTTTCTGGCTGATATTGCATAAAAAAACAAAATATTGAGTGTTTTCCAGATTTATTTCTCTTGCATGTTTTTTATAGAAAAAATAATTTTTGGTTTTATTATAAAAACGATGAGGTCTCTTTAATGATCTTAGTATTTCCCTAAATGGATTATAAAACTTAAAATAACTTTGCCCAAGCCTCTCTTTTTCATAAGATGGAATAGCAACTTCATATTTGTCTGATACAATTTTTATATAATTTGTAAGATCTTTTCTTAATCTAGATTTAGCATCTACATCTAAATTTTCTAAAACTGGTTCTCTTTCCTTTTGGAATCCTTTTTTTAAAGTAAAAAGCCAAGTGAATACAAATTGTTCTGATATATATATAGTTATATTTAAGAATTCTGCAGACTTAGCCAGTAACCATTCTTTAGAAATATGAGGTGATTCCCGAAAATATAAGAAAAGAAAATCATGGTCTTTTAAAAACAGAAGTGTGTGGTGTGCTGCATCAGATAAATAATGAAATGCATTTTGTACGCCAATACCATAATCTGGCAAATACCCATCTCTATCAATTAGTCTTGCTGTGATGTGGTCTTTTAAATAATAATCTACAAAATTATAATAGGTGTTGGTTTCTAATTTGTTTTCAGATTCGTACGTAAATATATCACCATAACAAATACACTCCAAATTCTCAAAATTTGATAATGCTTCCTTAAATTTTTCTATATGATCGATTTTAACAAGTACAAAAATTTTGAAATTTTCATCGTATTTACTCTCAGTAAACCATTTTTTTAGCTCACCTACTGTAAAGGAATCACATTCTAATAATAGGTTTTTTACCATTTTTAAAGTTGACAAATTCTTAGGATACTTAATCTTGTGAATTTTTATCTTTAGCTATTGTATTCTACAATATCTAAAAACTGTTTATAGATATTTTGCATTTCTTTTAAAGAATTTTTCAACTCGAATTTTTGAGATTTTATCTTGGCTTGTAAGCTCATTTCTAATCTTATTTTTGGGTTTTGAAACAAATATAAAATATATTCTTCAAATTGATTTTTATCATTCTGTTCAAACAAAAACCCGTTGATTGAGTGGTCTATAATTTCTTTATGACCTCTATCTAAACTTGCAACTATGGGTAGACCGCACATCATCTCTTCAGCTAAATTTAAGCCCAAACCTTCTTGTCTACTTGTTGAAATCCCAACACCAGCAAGCTTATACAATTCATCTAGATCTGTTCTAAAACCAAGTTGCAATACGGTTTTTTCAAGTTTTAAGTCTTGAACTTTTTTTTTCATTTCTTGCATTAATTCACCCCGACCAGCAAGTAATACTTTTAAATTGGGAATTTTTATAATTAAAGATGGTAGGGCCTCAATTAAAAGCTAAGACTCTAGATGCACTTGGGAGTCTGCAGATGATTATATTATAATTATATTTTTCTAGTAAGCATTTATCATTTTGAGCTATTATTCAATAATTTCCTTATTGTATGTCCGTTAACACACCTAAACTTTATATTGAATCCGAATATCGCTTTTCCCCAACCCTAAAGGGTGCCGATATTCTAAAATCTTTAACTAATTTAGAATTTTTGCTCCCTTCAGTCCCGATAGCTAACGGGAGGAGCGATAAAAATTCGGTCGCAATAAGTGTAAGATTTCTTCATTAGGATAAAAAACGGACGTGCATATCGTTGTTAATGATTTAAAATTTGGAATAGAAATAAAGTTAAAACACGGATGATCAATTAAGCTATAATTATTTTGATTTTTTTTTGAAATTACAACTTTTCTTATTAGAAATGTAACAAAGCTTCCAAAATAAGTATAACACTCCACTAAAGCATTTTTGTAATGTATACCATAGACTTTTCTTTCATAAAATCATGGAAGCCATCGTGGTCAAAAAGCACTTTTATACTCATTTAATACTGTTTTAAAATTTGTTCTATCATTTAAATTCATCTGCTGATAATACTAATCATTGGTTTTTTGAAATATTCATGTATGTCATTTATCAAATCTAAACTTTATAGGGCATTCGAATAAGGCTTTTCGCTAACTCTATAGAGGGCGGCACTATTCTAAAACCTGTAACTACACTAAAATTAATAAAACAAAAAACGGATAGGATCATCTATTTTTTATTGTTAATTAAATACTATTATAATTATATTTTTCTGGTAAGCATTTATCATTTTGAGCTATTATTCAATAATTTCTTTATTTTATGTCCGTTAACACACCTAAACTTTATATTGAATTCGAATATCGCTTTTCCCCAACCCTAAAGGGTGCCGATATTCTAAAATCTTTAACTAATTTAGAATTTTTGCTCCCTTCAGTCCCGATAGCTATCGGGAGGAGCGATAAAAATTCGGTCGCAATAAGTGTAAGATTTCTTCATTAGGATAAAAAACGGACGTGCATTATTTCTTTTGAATAATACTCAGTATATTCCTTTTTTTAGAAACATTAAAGTGTTTTTTCTTTTGAAGCATCTTGTCCTGAAGTCTTATAACTTTATCATATCAATATTTAAGGATATTGAATTTTCAACTAAATCATCATAAGCAGTCTCTGTTTTGACAATTACAATAGAAAATTTATATTTTTAGTACTACTCATCTAAACTTACTTTTTTATTTAATAATTCTTTATAGTTTTTATTGAAATGTTTTGCGCCTAAACTAAAATACATATTAGTTGCATACCCTATCCTATGACTAAGTTTAGCATATAAAGGATGAACATGCTGAGCTTTTTTATCTATAAATAATCACTATACATCTCTGAAAATTTTCTGTACTGTATGAATCCACATAAGTGTCTTTCAAATCTGATAAATTTCTAAAAAGCAGCATTGGATTTCTTATTATGGATTTTAAATGAGGTTTTGTTAAAAAGGATTTCTAACAGAGCCTAATACTTTAATCTCATCATTACCTATTTCTTTATAAATTTCTTGAGAAGTGATTAGGTTTTTAAGCCCTTTTTTGAACATTAAAGTCGTAGTATAATCTAACAAAACGTCTTAAGTAGTTACTTTCAGCCTTAGGGTATTCTAAAAGAATTAGATTTTTAGTAATTAATAATAATTAGTAAAAATTAATCTATTAAATGATGAAATTTTTCCAGTATCATCTTCTTGTTAAATATTTTTTTTCTTTCCAAAGATAATTTTTTATAATCATACAACATTTGTTTGTCATTTATAAATTCAATCATTTTATGGGCAAAATCTTTCGCGTTTCTCTCTGTCATCACTCCATATTTACCAAAATCAACCAACTCCCTACAACCTGCAGTATTTGTAATTAATATGGGTTTCCCAATAATGATAGCTTCACAAAGCACACTTGGCAGCGCTTCTGAAACGGATGTCATCACAAAAACATCTCCATTATTTATATATGCAAAAGGATTTTTTTGATATCCATGAAACACTACAATATCATTTAAATCTAAGTCTTGTACTCTCTTTTTTAATTTTTTTTCTTCAGGACCTTTCCCTACAATATGTACTTGAAAATTACTAACAGAACTTTTTACAATTTCTGATGCATCAATTAATAAATCATAGCCTTTTACCGAAAGCAAACTACCAACTGCAACAAAGTGAAATATCTTTGGGTTAAAAAACGCAACATGTGCTTTAGATTTTTGTAAAATATCTTCTTCATTAAATAGGTTATATAGCACTCTCATGTCTTGATATTCACCCAACACTTTTTTAAATTCAAGCAGGGCATCGTTAGAAACAAAAACAATGGTATCTAATTTGCCGTAGCGATTTTCTCTTACCTTTTCAAGATAGTTTTTGTTTTTATAAAATTTATTGTAATTTTTATTGGACACATATGACAGATGCACAAAAGTGATTTTTTTGGTTTCCTTTTTTAAATAAAATAACAAATCAGTAAAATTACAGTCTAAATAAGAAATAGCAGTATCATAATCATCATTCACAACACTTTCAAACTTGACTTTTAAAGGCCAAACCCAACCTATTCTTTTTTGTAAGAACTCCAAACCTCTTACAATAGTTTTACTTTTAAATAAACACAACACCTTTACCTCATCTGGAATTTGGTTAATATAAACCCCATGATAGCATATCACCAAGAGGCTCACCTCATATTTGTTATAGTTAAGCTCATGAAGTAATTTAACCAAAGCATTTTCTGCACCACCTCCTACTAATGAGGGGATAACAAATAGCAATTTTCTTTTCATTTTTTGTTATTGAACAGTCTGTCAAGTTCATCTGTGGAAACAAACTCTACAGAAGGCCATTTTCTAACAATTTTTTTTAACAATGTTTTTAATTGATAAAGGTTTTTTGTGCGATTTTGTTGGTCTATAAAACCTATATAATTTAGTCTATGGCTTCCTATAATTGCTGGTTTTTTACACTTAAATGCAATGTCTATTCTCTCTAAGCATTCAGAGACCCAATCTTTGGTTGGAGTTATACTTGGCTCAAAAAAGGCATTCCTTAAAAAATACCGCTGCCCAAACTTATTTTTTTCTCCGAAATAATGTTTTTTATAAATAATCTTGTGATTATTATTTTTATCTAGTTTTGGGATGCATTGATTGGAAATTCCATGTAGATATTTGACACCTAAGTCTGATAATGTTTTTTCTACTTGGTTATCCCACATATAACAATTGGCTATGAATGATATCGATTTATAGCCAAATAGGTCTTCAAATAATTTCATACCATCCCTAAGTATAAATTCTTTTTCGTTGCTTTCCTCTATAGAAAAATAATCAAGAGCTTCCATATAACCATACTTCATACCAGTATCTAAAGAACTTATACTTATCATTTCTAAATCAAAAGCCTTTGTTAAATTTGTGTCCCCTGCTCTAAGATATTTCATCCATTGATGAATATTTAAATGCTCTCTCCCGTGATATTGAGGCATAAACAAATCATTATTCATTCCTTCTTTCCATAAGTCAAAAGATTTAGAATGATTAGGATACCTCTTTAGCGTTTCTGTAAAAAGTTCAAAACTATAGTTCTCAAAATTATTTTCTCTTATCTTTAAAAAGTCAGGATTTGCCATAACAGCATTTGCCGTTAATTTAGCTGGATTCCCGTTGCTATCTTTTACCGTATTTAAACATTCAAACAAGGATTGTAAATCCTCCTCACTTGCTAAGGCATCAAATTTTAAATAAGGATCTAGTTCTGGCTTGTAGCCTTCGTGTTGTAATGTATTAAAGACTTTTTTATTTGGCATTCTAATACTACCCCAGTCATCAGACTCTATTACAACTAATTTTCTTTGAGTAGCTTTTCCTGGCAAGTTTTGAATGTATCGTTTTATTTTATTTAACATCCATACTAATTTAGGTAAATTATTTTGATTGGCTTATAATATCTCCTAACTCTGTAGAAGTCATAAACTCCACTTCAAGCCATTTTTTTACGATAATAGATAGTAAGGTTTTAAGGTGAGTTAAATCTCTATTGAAAAGTTTACCTAATTTTTGATTAGATCCTGTATAATAATGTAATGTGCTATTTTTTTATATCATCTGATAAATAAATATCAGTTTCATTTTCAGAAAATTTATTCTTTTTATCTGATACAATTTAGAGAGTAAAACTCTTGCGTAGTTACTTGCTTTTCGCCTTTGATGAGTAGCCAAATAGGCAGGCCAAAAAAAATTGAAATAATTATTAACTTTATATTTGGAACGCACATCTTTATTATATTCTTAAAGTTGTCCGGTATTTTGCTTAATTTCCTTTTATTAACTTAAGGCTCATTGAACATACTTTGTGGATTAAATCCAGTTAAATCAGCAAAACCTTTCAAAATCTGCTTGAGAAGCATTTAAGTAAATTATAGAGTTTTGTGCCTATCTAGAAGCTAATTTATCTGCTTGATTTTTTACAAGGATAATAATTTTTACTTCTCTATGATTCTAGATATTATCATTAAATTTATTTAAAAAAGTATAATAGGTCTGTTTTTGAAAATGTTGTTCATTATAAAAACTCATCACTTACAATTAGCCTATCTACATCAGGAAATTCATTTTGTTTTAATTTAATAACTTGATCTGCCCATTTTTTTGATTCTTTTAAATTTCCTGATATTCTTGCACCTGAAGGAGATAAAACTTGAAACTTTTTTGAATAGCGGTGTTTTGTAGGTATTTTTTTTTAGCTCCTAAATATCAACTTGTTAACGGAAAAAAAACATCTTGAAGTGTTGAAGACGGACATTTGTCTTAACCTAAATGAAAAAAAATATCTATTTTATTAATGGTTATTTTTTTTATGATTGTAAGATTGTTTCTTATTAAATTTTGAGTTTTATATGACATGACTTAAAATAATAAATACAATTCTTTTGTATCCTATTTTTACAGTAAATTTATTGATAACTAAAAGGTTTAACTAGCTAATGCTATTTATTTAGTGACTTACAGATTAAGAGAACTCTTTAATAGGCCTCCCTGCTTTCATATTGTATATTTTTATGCTAAAATAATTTAATATAGCTTGAAATTTTTCTTTTTCTATGTTAGTCAATTTATTATCCCATTTCGCCATTTGAAGCTCAGGATTCTTTTCTAATCCTTGAGAGGTATTTGTTTTATTCAACTTAGCAATTATTTTTCTAATTTTATCTTTTTCTAGTCTCCATTCTAAAATTACTTCACTTAGGGTTTCCATGGGATTCAAAAGTAAATCTTCATAAAAAATAACATTATAATTGTCACTTTTAAATTCACTTTCATAAATATGATAATTGTTCATACAATAGGTTGAAAACTCTTTAAATAAAAGAGTTTCCTGACTGTCTATAAATTTTTTATGTTGTAAATATCTTGGATCATTTACTATTTCAGATTTTCGTTTTTGACTCCAATAGAAGCCTTCATTAGGATTCCCAAATGTTGCATATTGAGATAAAAATACAGATGCTGGGTGCCTTACTAACAAGATTGGTTTTTTAGTAAACTTAAAATGACTAAAAATTTCTGGTAAAAGTCGGTTTACTCTTGTAAATTTGATAAGAAAGGGTTTTGATGCCGTATAAAAAGGGATGATATTATTTTCCATTTTGGCTGTCCACGTGTTCACCCCTTTACCTGATAGAGTTTCAAGTAGCTTTTGTTTTAAATCATCCTTGTTTGCATCAGTAAAATAGGGTCTCCCACCATATTTTGAAGAGATTAAACCTCTTTCAGGATGAAGCGGTTCCCAAAAAATGGCAGCATCTAAACCCGCTTTAAGAAGCTCAGCTAACCAGGTTGTTCCCGATCTTTCTTCACTGAAAATATTAAATATGTTTTGGTTTTTCTTTTGTGGTAATAGTTTATAAAAAGGATCTAAAAGATAATAAAATTTATAGGTTAATTTTCTTCTTAATCTGTTAAATACCATAGGTGATGGTTAATTAATTATTTTTTAATACATGACAAAATATGATTTCTAGATATTTTTTTTAATTTTTAGCCCTTACTAAAATGGTTAAGTCCTGGTAAATTAGAATCACTTCTTGTCCCATAAAAAATATAGTAGTTTATACGGTTAGGGTAAGGGGTAAAACTGATTTATATTATTTTAAAGTAAATATGTATTCTGCCATCTACTAAAACTTTTTTTTAATTTTAAAATACTGTTTAGATGTTTTTACATTTTTACATGAAAAACCCAATAAACCCCCTTATACTAATCCCCATATCAAACTCAACCCACATCGCAATTGGTGCTATAAGAACATATATTGATGTAAAATTTAGATTTGCTGAAAGTAAAAACAAGATATAGGGAAAAAGTGCTGCACTAAATATAAATAAAGGCAATTTTATTTTTAAGAAGGAGTATGGAATATTTCTAAGATTTTCTTTAGATAAAAAAATTAGTAATAAGGCTAATATTAAAATAGCAGCCATTAACCAAACACGGTTATAAATGGCAAAGTTGAAACTTAAAAAATTAGCAAAGCTTGCCCCAGCCAGACCATAAGAAAATAAAGTGTTTTCTATTTCTCCGAAGCCTTTATTTCTCAGGAAAAGGAACATGAAAATAATCAAACCTGTTAAAACATTATAATGTATTCTAAATGATTGATATTTTTTATAAAACCTTCCGCCTCCCTCATCGATACCACTTTCCACTTGTTCAGCTCTTTCTTCATCAACTGTATAAGACTTTGCTTTACTTGCCCCCACCTCAGTTTGAGATACAATATCATTCGCACTTTCTGGATTGACAAGATTTGAGGATAACACGGATACCATAAAAATAATAAAATAAATTTTAGGATTTCTCAAGCCTGATAACAGTACTACCAAAAATGGAATAATTAATACAATATAAGCAATATGTATTAATGGTGTTGCTAATAGTAAGAATATATACTTAATTTTTTTTGTCTGATGGTATGAAATAAGGGCATAAATGACTACCCAAACTGCTGTACCGGTTCGGACTGATTGCATATCACCTGGAGTTTGAAAAAACAGGAATAACACAAGAAAAAATAAAAAATAAAATTTGTTGTACTTGGCATTCCAACTGACATAGCTCAACAACTTAACTATAGCGCCAGAATAAAAATAACCAAAAACAATGGCTACCCCAGTAAAAAAGAGATTAGGAGAGTTGAATATAGTCCCTACGATGTATGATAAAATATGAATGTAGGGGTCGGTACTAGTGTTACTTGTAGGATTAAGAGAAAGTATTCTTGTAAGCTCTTCCCAAAACTGCGAAAAATTTAGGTAGGTGTAATGTGTATGTACATTTTCTAAATGTCTTGCACCATCGCCCAAATGAGAAGGATGAAGCACAGAACCATAAATCACCACAAATATGAAAATACTCCAACGTATATATGACCATTTTTTAGTTTTAACACCATATATCAAGCCCAAAATTGGTGATATTAAAAATAGAAGTAAATGGTATTTTTTATTTTCTCTTAGTGTTGCCATTAGTTGTTTATCATTTATTTCTTAACCTATAATAAGTTCAAAGTAATATTAGATTATTTTATGGTGTAATTGATAGGATTAATTTGCTAGACTTGCTCTATTTTATATTATTTTGTGAACAAATAATATTCATAAAACTAATTTGAAAATTGATGACTAAATTGAAAACGGCCTAAATTCTTAGGAAGGAAAGCGTGAATAAGTGATTTTCAAAAGCTCATAATGACATTATTGTTTAAGGTTTTATTTTACAAAGCTATAATTAATGTTAGATACTCTTATCTCTTGAAAGGGAAAGACCAAAGGCATTAGGTGTTAAAAGTGATTATATTCAAGTCTACAAAAAAACACCGTCACTATTGATGTCTTATCTTACTTCAAAAGGCTCAGCTCAGGCTTAGGAAGTGGTAAAATTAACATTTCAAAATAGACATTAGAGTTATTTTCAAAAAGGTTTCTTTTCTTGCGTCCGACGAGTTTACGAGAGCCTTCCTGAACGGCGGACAAGAAATGTATTATGCCGTAAAAAAGTGTGGTGAAACTCCCAAACTTAAAGAGCAGGCAAGCTAGAAGGAAGCTTTTTTTAATCCATATCTTGTTACGACCAAATCATCAGAAAGCGCTATTGGTTTTAAATTAATTCATCTCTTCAAATAAATCTAGCCACTGTTTACCAATTTTATCAATAGAAAATCGTTCTGCATTAACCAAAGCAGCTTTTTGCATTTGAACTAAGGCCTTATCATTTTTGGCTAAATCAACACAAAGTTTAGCCATTTCACTGGTATCGTAAGGTTTTGCCAGTAACGCATTTTTCCCATCATCAACTATACACTCTAAAGCAGCGTAACTATTAAAAGCCAAAACGGGACATCCAAAGCTTTGAGAATCAATAATGGTATGGGGTAAGCCCTCAAAAGCGGAAGGCATCATGAATATAGATGCTTCTTCGTAATAGGATTCTGCTTTTTGAAAGCCTAACAACTCTATTCTTGGTAGATTGCGTTTTTGCAAATCTGTTATTAAAGTATCATAGTAAGGTCCATTTCCAACTACTTTAAATTGCCAATCGGGCAGTTCTTGATGTGTCTTTTCCCAAAAATCAAGTAACAGATCGGAGCGCTTTTGTGAAATATTCAATCTTCCTAGATGTAAAATAATCTTTTCTTTTTTTGGGACTTCTTTTTTTACATTATGAACAGGATTAGCCATAAAATTGATTCGAATACCTTCTAAATCTTTTGGTTTCAAAAAATATTTTAGTTCTTCATAATTTGCAGGGGTATATAGCAAGGTGACATCGTGTAATTTGGTAATGGCAATGAGTTCATTTCTATGTTTAATTTTGTGAAATAGTAAGGGTAATTTACTCATGACTTCAGTAGCCATGATATGATTAATTGGCTTTGGCAATATTCGCCTCATGATGCTCTTTACATTATTTTTAAAGGGAAATAGGGAATTATGGATACATGAAATAAGTTTGAAATTGTAACTCACACTGAGTTCAGAAAGTGGCTTTCTTAATTTTTGTTCATAGGGTGTTTGGTTGATAAGCCTATCCGGTTTAAAATGAGCAATACAGCTTTTTAATGCGTCTAAATTGATATTGTTATTTATACCACCTACTCCTTTAGCATGATAAAGCTCTCCATATTCAACAGCAATATGTCCTTTTTCTTCAAAAGAAAAATAGGCGACTTTTAAACCTTGTGAAGTGAAGTATTTCCCTAAATTATAGGTCACACGTGGCACTCCACTAGCATTATCGCTATAGCTCTGCATTTGTACGAAAAGAATGTTCATAAGTTTTAGTTTTAGTGCTCTTATTAGCTTAAATATTTAAGCTTTATTTTTAGTTTTGCAATTTGGAATTTGAATTTAAAACCAAGTGAATCTGATATAATACCTGCTATTGCTTCCATTTGCTGGTCTGAAAAAGAGCTGTTTTTATCACTAATTGATAGTTGGTTTTCGCTTTTTTGGGGTATGGCTATTTTTTCGTTTACTGGTAAAAATTGATTGCATATTTTCCAAGTATCTTCGTATTTAGATAATTGATTTGATAGACATGCTTTATGATATTGTTCTATACTACTATTTTCACACTTTCCTTTATTAGGCATCCGAATCATCTTTTCATATAAAGGATTAACCATATGAGGCTGGTGTTGCCTTACCTTTTTCAGTAAAATCAATTCAGATAAACTCAAAGAAGGATTGACTATTTTGGGAGGGAGAATTAAATCTTCTTGAATATTCAACCAGTCTTTAAATAAAATCTTTTCAAGTGCTCCTTTTTCTTTAGAAAATTTTCTGGTCTCTAAATTTATTTTTTCTAGTTGTGCTTGTTCTAAGAATGAAACTGATGCACCTCCATAGACATAATGTTTTTTAGGCCATTCTTCTATATCTAAAGCATTACCATTCTTAGCTCGATGCTTATAAAGCGATAAAGCTTGATTAATTGGATCTCTTAAAAATAATAGAAACTTGACATCAGAAATACCCAACTTTCTCAGCATGGAAATAAATTGATTTAACTTGTTATCTTTAGCTAGGGCTATTAGTAAAAGTTCATTAGACAAAAACAAAGAGTGACAAGATTTTTGTATGGTTTCTTCAACTCGTTGAGCTATAAAAAACTCACAAGCAGAAAGGTTATTTGTATGTAGAGCGTCAGTTAAGGTTTGGGCGTTTCCCGCTGAAATTTCACTTTTTACCAATAAAGCATCATTTTTACTATCAGATGGAAACCAAATCCCATTTTGTTGTAAAATAGTTCTGTTGATGGCACTCATACTTTGTAAGTGAGATCTTTCTGTTTTTTCTGATCATATGTCTAAGCATAATTTCAGGTTTATTTTCAGAATATATTTTGGATATTTAAGATAATAATTAGATTTTTACAGAAAAAATTATTGACAGACAAAAATTAACTGATTATACTTCACAATTTAATTTCATCCATTTATGATGGAGCCTAAGTCCTTTTTCCAAAGGTATCTTTGGTATCCAATCGAATTTTTCTGTAGCATATTTTATGTCTAAAGCTACCTTATCTACAAAACTTCCTTTTTTATCAGTATAAACTATAGCAGGCATATGTTCAATTATGCTTGAGAGTGATTCTATTATTTGATTAATACTCATGCCAGTTCCACTACCTACATTAAAGACACCAGATTCATTACTTAACCCAGCTATTGTAAGAAAATTTGTAAGGTCATCAATATAAATATAATCTCTTGTAGCAGATCCATCACCCCAGATTGTGACTTCCTCTTGATGCATACCGCTATAAATAAGCTTAGCGATTAAGCCCTGATTTTTTGTATAATTTTGTCTAGGCCCATAAGGATTTGAGGGCCTTGCTATAAGATATGAAAATTGATTCTTAGACGCATACATCATTATGTATCGTTCTACTGTATTTTTAACAATTCCGTAAGACCCCAAAGGATTACATGGATGTTCTTCATCCATAGGTAAATAGTGGGACTTTCCATAGACAGTTCCTCCTGAGGAAGCATAAACAAACCTTTGTATACCCTTCTCTACGATCATATCCAGTAATTTAACAGTGCCAATTAAATTGGACTCTATATCAAAAATTGGATTTATATCAGCTGAATATGGTACTGTTGTACTTAACAAATGATAAACTACATGTTTATTATCTAATACTTTGCTGAGCAAATCTGTATTACCAAAATCACCATATACATAGTTTACTTCTGCATACTCCTTAATAAATAGATTCGGTGACTTGTCAAAGACAGTTACTTGATGCTTATTTTTTAGGGCTTCAACCAAATGAGAGCCAATAAAACCATTGCCCCCAAGTATTAATATGTTTAATTTTTTAGATGCCAAGATTATAATTTTAAATTTATAAATGAAATATTAATAAGAGATATCCTCTTTGTAAAGATGTTGGTTTTCTTTATTTACCCAGTTTTGGAAAATGGATATAATGACTCATCAGTGGATTTCTAATTTAGCGAGATAATAATTTGGAATGAATTTATATTTTTTCAGTACAAATGCAACACGCATGGATTTATTTTGGATAATTAAGTTGAATTTATATTTTTTTGATTAAACTTTCCATTTCATAAAATATTAACAAATAGAGTTAAATTTTATCTAGTTTGAAAATTAAAGGTTTAATAAATTGAATTTATAGAATATGAGGGCCATTTCTACCTCAGTTAATAGAAATAAATAATTCACCTTATTTGGTTAGTGGTTTTTTTTATAGCCAGTGTCTTTTTCTTTCACGAAATTAAACAAGTTATAAACTAAATTTTATCTAAAATGTTTTTTTATTCTACTCCTCAAATTATTAAAGCCTTTTACGATTATTTTTTTTAATGAATTGGACTAAGCGTCTTCTCATTAGTACTTTTCTGCCTCTCCAAGAATTAAAGAAAGCTATGCGCTTAGTAAGTACTTGGAATTGATTATCACTCAACTGTATAGAGGGTTCATCCTTACATGTGAAAATAGAATTTCCAATTCCTAAGTGCTCTTCTTTTGGAAAATAAATATTGATGATTTCAATTCGGTTTCTGTTTGGCATTAACTGAGTGATAAATGTACTCAGTATATAATTATCTAAATCTAGGTCTTTTGCTTTTGCTTTTTTAGGTAAAGCCTTTAGTTCCTCATAAAAAAAATCAGTTACCGTTGGATATGCTTTACGAATGTGGTTCATTACTTTCACCTCAGATAAAGTAATGGATTCATTCACATTGGGCTTGGTTTCAAATTTGGGCATATCTATTCCCAACCAATCTTTAAAAAAAGCTAGTTTTAAAAATTCACTATCCTTTTTAAATTTCCTTAAGGTCCATTGGATGTCTTTGTTATGAGCAATGACGTGGCTTAAATTTTCTAATAATTTTGGGGTTTCATAGACTTCACTTACCCAATGTACATAATTAGGAATAGTGCCAGATTTTCCTCTATGTTTATAGGTAGAAAGAGCATGATCTGCTAAGTCTCTAAAAAAACCCATGACTTTGATCTGATTATAACCAATAGAACTAGCAGCAATCTTAATCAAATCCAATCGTTTTTGGAGTGCTATTTGGTGCACTAAAGCTTCTGAAGATATCAGAATGCTATCGCAGTTTTTTACTTTTGCTTCTTTATGCCATTGTTTTAGTATTGAATCAATTTTTGATTCGTCCTCATTTTTTAAAGCCAAATCTAAACCATCTGCGTTGCCTTTTGAAATTAAACCAGAAATCATTTTTTTATCTTCTTTAGAAGTTGGAAAATATATGGAATTCGAGTTTAAATAATCTCTTTGATTGGCACATATATATTGGATATAAGAGCTTCCAGCTTTGTATATCCCAAAATGTATATAGAGTTTCATTTACGTTTTTTAATAGTTGTAAAAACTTGATGGTAGATGCTTATTGGAAGTGTCTGTTCGAGTGGTTTCAATGAATTTTTAGTTGAATCCATTCATTGAAATTGTATCGAGAACTCTTCAAGTCACAAAAAACATCTCGATACCTCCCGACAAAAAAGTCGGAATACTCGATGAGACAAAACAACTTAAGACCAGTTTTTAACACAATATGTCAATGCTAGACTTTAATTTATAGCTTTTTTATAGGTATAAAAACTTGATGAAAGATGCTAATTAAAGATGTCTGTTCGAGTGGTTTCAATAAATTTTTAGTTGAAAAATTTATTGAAATTGTATCGAGAACTTTTCAAATAACAAAAAACATCTCGATACATCCCGACAAAAAAGTCGGAATACTCGATAAGACAAAACAAGTTAAGACCAGTTTTTAACACAATACGTCAATGCTAGACTTTAATTTATAGTTTTTTTTTAGTTGTAAATATTTGATGATAAATGCTTATTAGAGATGTATGTTTGAGTGGTTTCAATGGATTTTTAATTAAAAATTCATTGGAATTGTATCGAGAACTAAATTTTTAGATTTTCAATATTTTCCCAAAACCCATTCATTCGATCAAAAAATGTTGGGGGTTGTTTTTCAAATAATCCATAAATAGAATATACATCATGACCAAAAACATAGGCATATTCTAAAACTGAGGTCATAACGCCAATGATTTTACAATTTGCAGATTGTATTAAAAAGGCTTCAATTATCATATCATTCTGCATAACCTCTACCTCTAAACTATTTTCCCGTAATATAGATACTAATTTATTTGTAGATATGTCTTTAATGCCCGGCCTTAACTTTGCATATACTTTGTCTTTAATGATCCCTTTTTCTTTGAGAATAGGAATAGCTTTTTTAATAGCATCATAATAATAAGACTCCTCTAGACCGGTATACCTTGCATTAGAGCCGTCTAACCAAATGGTTGCATCATTTAAATAATGACCACCCGCTAATTTTTTAATATTCGCATCCCCTTTTGGTGGTTTCACCACTACTCGTTTATCTGGAGCTACGTTGTAGTAAGCATTTTTAGAAAATGCAAAAAACTTGGTATCTTCCATATTGGAGTAAGCTGAATAAATGTAAGGCAAACTTAACAATCTTAGGTTGTAGCCTCTTAATATCCTCACTATACTTTTAAGGTCTAAGAAGCCAGATGTTCGCCAATTCTCTTGTCGCTCATGCCAAGTAATATCTATCAAATCGTCACTAGCTTGATAGGTGGAATTTCCTTCCTCAATGAAGTGAAACTCTTTGCACTGTTTGTGAGTAACTAATATCTTTTGAGCATAGGACATCAAATCAACATACGCTGTGAATGCTTCCCCCTTTAAATGTGGAGTTAAATAGCTGTCAAAAGATTTTGGAACATTAAAATATTTCAACTTCTGAACTAACGTGCTATTTCTTGCCTCAGTAAAACTAGGTATCACCTTATAGTCATCTATTAATACTTTGTAAGTCGAACTTAGAATAAGAACATCTTCTCTCTTAAGTCCAAGGTGTTTTATAGTAGCATAGGCAACCAAAAATGTTATTGGTGAATGAACAGAAAAAACGTGTTTCATTAAAATAATTTAAAATTGGTTTTTATTTTAATAATTTCATTTCCATAACCCATAAAATGAATACCATTTACTTGGGCTGCTTCAAAGTCATTTTTAGAGTCTCCTATTAATAAGCAGGTGCTTTTATCATAAGAATGTGTTTGCAATAACTCTGCTACTAAATCATTTTTGGGTGTTGGCGAGCCGTGTATTGAATTAAAGTATTTTGCAATATCCAAAGATTTACAAATATGTCTGAGTTCAGTTTGATCTGAACCAGATACAATATGCATTGTATATTTTTGTGCATTTGCTTTGATAAAATCCACAGTTTCTTCAATTAACAAATCTGGCTTGATAAGTGTTTGCATCATGATTTCAGAAAATCGACTAGCCCATATTTTAATCTCTGCTTCAGTGATTCGTTCACCTCGGATATCTTCAAAAAAATGCCTAAACTTAACGTACCTAGATAGTCCACCATTTCTCCTGTGAAAATCCATCAAAGCATCTACTTCTAGCTGTGGATATTCTTTTAAGACCTCCTCAAATCCACGATCACGAACTGCATTAGAGTTCATAATTACACCGTCAAAATCCCAAAACAGGGTTTGTATTTTATTCAATTTCTTTAAGTTTTTGTTTAACACGTTCCACATCTTCTGGAACATCTACAGAAATAGAGTCCACAGAGAGTGGGATCATTCGCACTTCGTAGCCCAATTCTAAGAACCTTAAAATTTCAATATCCTCTTGAGCTTCAAGTGGTGTTTTTTTGCCCTCTTTTATAAAAGTTTGTAATGCTATTTTAGGAAAAGCATATACACAAACTTGTCTCCACGCTTTTTGAAAAGAGCCATTTTTATTTCCAGGAATTGGTGAACGAGACATATACAGCAGACGTCCATCTGGTCTAATAACCACTTTTGGCACTGTTAAACTCTTGTAATCTTCTTCGTTTATAGGAGCATATCCATTAATTATTTCACCAGTGTATTTTTCAGCTGCTTTAATGGTATCTAAAATGTCTTGTGGATTCATTAAAGGTTCATCCCCTTGCACATTTATATAATAATCGGCTTCAATCTGCTCTGCAACTTCTGCAACTCGGTCTGTACCTGTTAGACAATTTTCCGAAGTCATTACAACTTGCATATTACTTTGCTTGCAGTGCTTAAAGATTTCAACATTATCTGTAGCAACATATATTTGCTCTTTTGGTACTGCCATAATGCAGCGTTCATGAGTGCGTTGTATTAAAGTTTTCCCGGCTATGTCTATCAAAGGTTTTCCTTGCAATCTCGAAGATTGCATTCTGGCAGGAATAACTATAATTGATTTCATAAATTTTGATATTGATTGAAAACTTGGCTTTCGTAAAAGTTGAGTGAAATGAGTATTAACAGATTTTTATAAGCTTCTTAAATCTTGTACTTGTAATTAAATGTATGGCCTTTCGGAGAAAAAAAATTAATTAATAAGGCGGATTGAAAGCTAGATTTTAGAGTATACTGAATCCCCTTTGAGATTTGTATATTTTGATGGTGTCAAACTCAATAATTGAATTTCAAAATTATCTCTAATCTTAGAGAATAAATATTGATTTTCTAAAAATAACTCTTGTTCTTTTTCTCCTATATGATCCCCACTATAACCATCGTAACCAGTTATAAAGACCTTTTCGATTTTTAGTGCAAGGATACTTTGCAAAGCTAATGCAGTATGAGAATCTTTGTATAATTCTGTAAACTCAACGCTTTCCAATTCGAAAGCTCTTTCTGCCAAAGATTTTGGAATATAGGTTCCCATTTCTCTAGGATATGGAGGTAAAATACACTTCCCTTTGATAGTATTCCCTTGAAAAACTTCTTCCAAACGATGACCTTCATTACCCACTAGGCAAAAATATTGGTCATTGGGGACATTCTCAAAGGATAGCGCATTTTTAGAACTCGCATGAATGACAATAATATTTGGATTGTTTATTAAAAAACGGTCTATGGCTTTGGTATGACTTACGGCACTTGGACCACCTCCAACAATTAGTGCTCCTGCATAGGTTTTTTCTTTACCAAAGTCTAGTTCAGGCAACTTAGTGTTGTCTACCTTACCTTGACTCTGGTTATTCAATGCACGTATAATCGAATTAAAAGAATAATACCGCTTACTAACCCATTCCATAACCTGCTTTTGCGGCAATGAATTAGCCCCAGAAACCATGTAAGGTAAATTTGCCCCCCACTCATAGTGTTTTTGTAATTTTGTGAAGTCATCTACGGTTTTACTCAATTCATTATATGGAAAATCGAGTAGCCCTTTAGCATTCAAAACCGTTAGTAACAATTCTGTTTTAAGATTACCAGCACCACGACCCATTCCAGTTACAGTGGCGTCTACTATATCTATGCCCTCGTCTATAGCGGTTAACGTATTGGCTAGCGCCATTTCTAAGTTATTATGACCATGAAATCCAAGTTTTACGTTGGTCTTAGAACGGACTAATGCAATGGTGTCTTTTACATCTTGTGGGTATACCCCTCCAAATGAATCTACCATATAAAAGTAATCTGCAACTTTATCCACTTGTGGAATCAATTCTAAAAACTCTTTTTCATCTGCCCAAGTAGACATATACATCACATTAAAAGCTACTTCGAAACCCAATCGCTTAACCTCTGCCGCTAAACTTAAAGCACGTTCGAAGTTTTTAGGATCAATAGCCATTCGTACCATAGTTACCAAGCCTACTATAGGGCTTAATAATGCTTCTGCATCAGTTGCGCGTACATCCTTCTCATTAAGAATGATGACTAATTTCTTTTGGCTAATACTTTTTAGACGTTGAAGTGTTTCTACAGGACAATAGAAATATTCACCCAAATAATCTCCCATAGCTTCAGAACGATAACCAACTTCCAGGTATTCTACAGGTAAATGGTTAAAGCTTTCCAAATAAGTTTTGACGATATCTTGATCAAAATCCCAATTGGTATAATAGCCACCGTCTCGGATGGTGCAGTCGAGTATTTTCATGATTGTTTATGTTTATAAAATAGTGCTGTAGCTTTTTTCAATTTTTTAGATGTTATTTCATACACCTCTTTTTCAGAGTATCTATTTATATATAAATTTTGAGCTATCATAGTTTCCACTCTTTTCTCTGTATTGTTTGTTAATTCTTCAAGGTTCTTAAAATAAGCTTGAAAATCATCATAAATATATTTATCCTCTAATATTCGAGCCACATCTGAACTGTTATCACAAATCAACACCGTTTTTTTATTTAATGCTGTCAAAGCAATACCTCCACCCCCGATTAACTTAGGTAAATGACAATAAATATCTACATCAACCAAAAATTCATCAATTGATGTTTTAAATTTTAAGATTACAATTTTTTTACTTTCGATTAAAGCACTTAGTTTATCAGATAAAACAAATAATCCTCTTTCACTTTCTAGACCTATCATATACCAAACAACATTATTATTATTAATGAAATCGATAAAAATATTCAATTCTTTTGTTGAATATTTACTTAAAGTATTTAATATTCTTTTACCCCCTAAAATTGTGGCAATAACTAGTGGTTTGCTATTTTTTTTTAAATTGTTAATTTTATGTTTATTGTCATAAATATTCAAAGGAATATTTTCTTTTTTTCCCCAGTAATAATTATCAATATCTAATACCGGTAAATCACTTTTAATGCTCCATTTCTCTTTACCTCTGGCAACGAGCATTAAATGTGCATAGGTAGGAATTTGATGGGTATCTTGTGTCATATGATATACGATAGGTTTAAGATTGAATAATATCTTTCTTACAAATGGACTATCACAATTCCAACCACTAAAAAAAACGAGATGAGTTGGATTTAAATTTAATATTTGTTTACATGCTCTTTTTATATTTATTTCTAGATTATTTGTAGAGGTTTCTAAAGCATGGTAATTGAATCGATTGTCGTTTGTCTCGAATTTTAAATTTTTAAAATCTTGAAAAGATTCTTTTTCGATTGATGATTCTTTTTTTAAAAAATATTTCAAATAAATATGCTCATTGGTAATAAAAAAAGTCACTTTATTGTTGACATCAGCTTCTAGATACATTTTAGCCCATAAATAATATAACCAAGAATGTGATTTTTTTTTTGGGTCTAACAAACCTGTCAAACAAATAACAACATGGTTTTTATTTTGTTTTTGATTTATTTTTTTATGTCCTAAGTGTGAAAATTGATTTGTGTTAACAAACAATTTATCAATCATGGAAAGGAATAACTTAGATTCATAAATTTTCCTTTGTCCTAAATATTTAGATGATTTAATTAAGGTCGAATTCTCTTTAAAAAAATAATAATGTAATAAAGAAAACCCAAAAAATATTTTTTTTGCTAATAATTTAATTTTTAATAACATAAAAAGCTATAATTATTTTATGAGAAATACTAACTGGTTTGTTTATAAATATACCTCAGATATTTCTTAGAATTGTAAAGATTAGAAGTAGTCTTTTCATGTTTAGTTCATTTATCTACATGATAATTACTATTGATAGTGTTCGCTTTTGATCTATTCTATTTATTCTCGTTTTTATGCACTTTAGCTGGATTGCCTAGAACTGTTGTATAAGGTTCAACATGTTTGGTCACTACTGCTCCAGCTCCTATTATTGCTGCTTCTCCTATTATTAATCGGGGTAAAATGATTGCTCCTGCTCCTACATGAACCTGATTACCTATTTTAACATGTCCTAAGAGTTTACAACCGGGAGACAATTCTACAAAATCACCTATCTCTACATCGTGCGTAATGATACTATCGTAATACCCCAATAAACCCTTACCCATCTTTACACCGTTAGATACTTTCACTCCAGACATCAAAGTTAATCCTTCACCTAGAGTCACGTATGATCCTATCGTTGTTGTTTTATCTATTAAGTTATACAACTCTCCGCCTTTAGCTTTAAACCGGTTGTATAGTTTAAATCTTAATTTAGGGCTACCTAAACCAAGTACAAATCGATTATCTTTTCTAAAATGATTTATCACTTCTTCCTCTGTCCTTAAAACAGGGTACTTATTATATAGTAAATTGGGATCATAAACATTTACGTCATCAAAAAACACCAAGTCAGTAGTTGTCTTAGCATTTTCTAATATCTGTAAAAGCTCTTTGGCTAGTCCTTTTGCTCCTATAATAATCATTCTGTTTTCTTCTGAGTTAAACTCTGTTTAAAAGTTCACAAACTAAAACTAATTCCTCTAATTCTAAAGTCGTGAACAACGGCAAACATAATATCCTTGTAACAATATCGCCTGCTTTTGGGCACTGTTTTGAATTGATGTATGGCAAATCTTCTAAACTCGGGTAAAAATAGCGTCTTGGATGTATGCTATGGAATGCTAAATTTTGCATGGTTTCTAAAAGCTGTACTTCCGATTTAAAAATAACGGGATAATAGGCGTAATTCCAAACTGTATGGTCTCTAATTTTTAACTTCGACAGCTTTGAAAAATTTAAGTGCAGGTCATAATAGTCACAAACACGTTTGCGTTCAGTCGTAATATGATCCATATAAGGCAATACGCTTAGACCCATTGCTGCTTGCAGTTCACTCATCTTAGCATTTATTCCTAAACCATGATAGTGTTCTGGACCATCATGACCAAAATTATGGCGATACCACATTTCTTGTTTCGTCTCTTCATCTTGGCAAAATAACGCACCACCCTCTCCTGTATGAAAAATCTTGGTCGCATGAAAACTACAGGTGCTCACATCCCCATAATTAAAAACAGACTGTCCTTTATAGTTTACACCAAAACAATGGGCGGCATCGTAAATGACTTTCAACTGGTGCTTTTTTGCAATGGCCTCAATAGTTTGCACATGGCAAGGATTTCCAAATACATGTGTTGCTAAAATAGCTGTAGTTCGCTCTGTAATAGCCGCTTCAATTTTAGTTTCATCGATGGTTAAATACTCGGGGTGGATATCGACAAACACCGGTGTACATTTTTCCCAAACAATACATGCCGTAGTCGCCACATAACTAAAAGGAGTGGTAATGACTTCTCCTCCCTTACCATATGCATTTAAAGCGATTTGCATAGGTAAGGTACCATTGGTCATCGGGATGATTTGGTTTACCCCTAAATGGTCCTGAAGCTTTTGCGTTAACTCTTTGTACAATTTACCATTATTGGTCAGCCATTGATTGTTCCAGATGCGTTGCACTTGGACTTGGTAGTCTTCAATTGGTGGAAAAAAGGATTTTGTAACTGGAATCATTATTTTTTAATGTATTGTTTTATGAATAATATTTTTTTTAAAATTTGGTTAAATAAATAACTATAGATCCAAGAGTGAATTTAAGGAAAATAAAATCTCAATTTTGATGTTATTTATTTGTTGGCTTGCTTTAAAAAAAACATATATAATAGTACAAGTTTTAAACAGAACTCGTCTATACTTATTTGTTAAATTTGGATAGATTTATATTTAATTCTAAAAAACAGTAGGTGTTTTTGATTTATTTGAAACACGATAATAAAATGTACAAAGTCTAAAAATCTACCTTGTATTTATTATATTTCTTGTAGCTCAACCATCCTTTTGAAATCTTCTCTTTGTTCCAACAAATCTTGAAAAGTACCAACATTCTCAATTTTACCATTTTTCATAAATACGATTTTGTCTGCATTCTTGATGGTTGACAACCGATGAGCCACCAACAGAATGGTATATTTTCCTTTTAAAGCATCTATACTGTCTTGAATACTTTTTTCAGTCTCACTATCCAATGCAGACGTAGCTTCGTCCATAATTAAAATTTCAATGTCCTTATATAATTCTCTTGCAATGGCTATTCGTTGTCTTTGGCCTCCACTAAGGTTAATACCACTATTTCCTAAATGTGTGTTTTCCTTATCTTCTAGGGTTTGGATAAAATCTGTAAGTGAAGCCTGCTTTATGGCTTTATTGAATTTTGCAATATTTTGAGGGCTTGGCTCTGCCCAAAAGGTGACATTGTTATAAATGGTGTCATTAAATGTAACAGCCTCTTGAGCTATATATCCGATATGCTTTTGAAAAGATGACATTTTTAAATACTTAGCATCATCATTGCCAATGCTAAAAGTACCCTTGTCAACAGGAATTAAACCAGAAAGCACGTTAACCAGTGTTGTTTTTCCACTCCCACTCTCCCCTACAAAAGCGATGGTTTTTTTTGGTTGTATTTCAAGATTAATGTTCTTTAAGATTTGAGTTTCTCCATAATAAAAATCAACATTTTCCAAGTTTAATTTAATTGGGAACTCTTTAATTTCAGCTGTCTGTTTTGGAGATTGAGAGGTATCAAATTCTTTTTGAAGGTTCTTTAAATTTTCAAAAGAGCCTATGGTAGCAATGTATTTATTCCAAGAGGTTTGTAAAGCGGTAACCGAGGTTAAAGCTCTATAAAAGAATAACAAACTAATTAATATCCCACCTAATTCTCCTCCCAAAAAGTTAATTTGAATGAGTATCACCACAACAATCACAACAATGAGTAAAGGCTCTCTCGCTGCACCTAATATGGCATTGAGAATACCAATTTTACGGCGACTTAATTCAATTTCTTGTATGCTTTTATTCAGTTTATCTGCAAATTTATCAACTAAACCTGTAGCTCGTAAGTACTTGAAATTTGCTACATGCTGAATTATTTGTCCTTGATAAGAATTGGAATCTTTAGTGAATTTCCTTGATGCTCCCTTTGTTTTTTTATAGAGTCCAGAATAAAGCAAGTTGGTAGTTAACCCTCCTAAAGATACTAAAATTGCAAATTGATAGTCCACAAAAAAAGCGAAGGCCATATAGACTAAAACCATAACTCCTTGTTGAAAGGCAGCCATATACATATTGTAGCCCACAGATATTTTATCAATCTCACCACTCATGGTATTTTGTATACGCCCTGCATCTGAAGTCATAAATACTTTAAACTTGATGTTGTTTAAAGCGTAAAGAATTTTAAGCCTGAGTTTCTTAACAAAACTCTGTTGAAGGATGACTTTGTAAGCACCCGTTACAAATTGCACACCCCCTTTTAAAATAAAAAAAAACAACATAAAAATTAAAATCGCAAATAAATTAAGCTCGAAGCCTAAGTTTTTAATACCGTCTATTAAAAAACTTAAATTCCCCATCGCTTCTGGATCTACTTGCTCATTTCCACCTACCATTTGCAAAAGAGGTAAAAACATAGAAAGACCAAAACCGTCTAAAACAGCTACTACTATACTAAGGCTTAACGCTAAAATTATGCGATAGCCTAAATAGCTATAGAAATAATAAAATGTAGAAAATTGCTTAGCTAGTATTTTTTTGATGCTTTGCATTTAAATTGTTTTAATTGACTTAGTATTAGTTTAACTAGTTATTAAATTTATGGTTGTTTAACTTGAAACTTAACAACTTTTTCTTTTAAAGATTACAAGTTAGCAGCTTAAACGCTGTCTATTGAGGCATCAATTTATAATGCTGGCTAAATAGCTATAATACTCCCCTTTTTTCCCTTCTAAGTCTTTTGAAATTTCTGTTTTATTTATCCATTTCATTTTTAAGCCAATCTCTTCTAAGCAAGCAATTTTTAAACTAGTCCGTTTTTCTACCACTTTTACAAATTCTGTAGCTTCTGTAAGTGCTTCGTGTGTTCCCGTATCTAACCAAGCAAAACCACGGCTTAAAATTTGCATTTTTAAATTTCCTTGTTTTAAATAAGTCTCATTTACAGAAGTTATTTCTAGTTCACCTCTATGGGATGGCTTAACGTTTTTAGCGATTTCTACTACCGAATTGGGATAAAAGTATAAACCTACTACTGCAAAATTTGATTTAGGTTTTGAAGGTTTTTCTTCAATACTCACCACGTTTTGATGTTCATCAAATTCCGCAACACCATACCGTTCAGGATCATTCACATAGTTTCCAAAGACTACTGCTTTATTTTCTTGTTTAACGGTTTTTACTGCGTTGGACAATAAGCTTTGTAATCCAGCACCGTAAAAAATATTATCGCCTAAAACTAAACATACATCATCGTTACCTATAAATTCTTCTCCTAAAATAAAGGCTTGTGCCAATCCATCTGGTGAAGGCTGTTCTTTATAAGTCAAGTTAATCCCAAATCGAGATCCATTCCCCAAAAGACGTTTAAAACTTGGTAAATCGTGAGGTGTAGAAATAATCAGAATCTCTCTAATCCCTGCTAGCATTAAAACCGACAACGGATAGTAAATCATCGGCTTATCGTAAATAGGTAAAAGTTGCTTGGATGTCGCAAGGGTTAAGGGGTGTAATCTGGTGCCTGAACCTCCTGCTAGGATTATTCCTTTCATGTTTTTAAATGTTGAGTTGGTGATTTTTCTTGTAAATCTGTTAATTCGTGTATTTGTGGATTCGTATTTTTGTGAATCCGTAACTGATTTACATGTCCACGAATAAACAAATTTACAATCAACTTTTTAATCTATTATTAAGTGCATTAAGCTGGTTTGTGATTTTTTCAATTTTTAACCGTATTGCTAGACAATCTTTTTCAGCTATTAAATCTAAATCTTTTGCTATAATTAAAAAGTTTAAAACTTCAATTGCTGAGCTAAAACTTTGGTTAATAAATCTTGATTTGTCTTTATTTGTGTTTCTTGACATTCCCTCAGCAATATTTGCTGAGATACTTAAAGTTGCTCTTCTAATCTGTGAGGTTAGACCATATTTTTCATCTTTTGGAAAATCGGCAGTTAGTAAGTAAATATCTTTGGCCAGAACTCTTGCATTTTGCCATACATCTAACTTTTCAAAATAGAATTCGTGCATAATTGTTTTGTTTATTCGTAAAGGTGTTCATTTGTTAATTCGAAGGTTTTAAATTTTGACGAATTTGCAATTTTACAGATTTACAATTCCACAAATTTACAGTTTCACAATTCCACGAATTCGCAAATTTACAGATACACAATTTACTTATACTGCTCTTCATAATAATTCTGATACTCCCCACTCGT
>Ga0136559_1000056_pt1 | contig 38920 bp, 34 predicted proteins | sample AntRauMeHopE1496_FD_104633 | JGI IMG/M metagenome (GOLD analysis project Ga0136559, IMG submission 104633) | Saline lake microbial communities from Rauer Islands, Antarctica - Metagenome Hop E1 #496 | ecosystem: Environmental > Aquatic > Non-marine Saline and Alkaline > Saline | place... | reverse complement strand
CGTTGTCGGAGACAGAAATGGAGCTGTCCTCATGGATCGTGACCGCCACATGGTCCGCATGACCGGCCAGCGCCTCGTCAATGCCGTTGTCCACGACCTCATAGACCATATGATGCAGCCCGGAGCCATCATCGGTATCGCCGATATACATCCCCGGACGCTTGCGAACAGCCTCCAAGCCCTTGAGAACCTTGATGGAATTGGCGCCGTATTCTTCTGGCTTCTGGTCTGTCTCGGACATCTGGTCAATCCTGCTAATCATTGTGCAAAATATACGGTTTTCAGGCTGGATTGTCACGCGATTGGCACAACATTTTGTGGTTTGCTCAGGACTTCTGCGTAACAGCCGACAGCCCGTCCGCTTCGGTCACCAGCAGGCTCTGCGCGCGGCTGCCCAGCGCCTCGAAAAGCCCGTCTTCGGTGCCTGTCATCCAGGCCTGCGCGCCCAGTGCCACGATCTCGTCATAGAGGGCGGCGCGGCGGGTGGCGTCCAGATGGGCGGCGACCTCATCCAGCAGCAGCAGCGGCGGTGCGCCAAAATCCGCCGCCAGCGCGCGCGCATTGGCAAGGATCAGCGAGACCAGCAGCGCCTTCTGCTCGCCCGTCGAACAATCGCGCGCAGGCACCCCCTTGGCCGCGTATTCCCCGTGCAGATCCGCGCGGTGCGGCCCGATGAGCGTGCGTCCTGCCGCCAGATCGCGCATGCGGTTGTCTGACAGGGCGGCGCGCATTGCCTCCACCTCCTCCGGCATGTCGCATTCCAGCGTCAGCGTGGCGGCGGGAAAGGCGGTCTGCGCCGCGTCCTGCGCAATTGCCAGCGCGCGCAGGGCGTGGCAGCGGTTTTGATGGATCGCGACGCCCGTCTCCGCCATCCGCGCCTCGAGGGCGGCATACCATGACGGCTCGCGCACCATATCCTTGAGCAGGCGGTTGCGCTCGCGCATGGCTTTTTCATAGGCCAGCGAAATCTCCGCATGATCGGGCAGAAAGCTGAGGGTGATCCGGTCCAGAAACCGCCGCCGCCCGTCTGCCCCCTCAATCCAGAGCCGGTCCATCGAGGGAATGAGCCAGAGCACCCGCGCGATCCGGCCCAGCGCAGTTTGCGCGGCAGGCTTTCCGTCAATGCGGACTTGCCGCGCGGCACCTTTCTCGGAGACAATCTCGATCTCCGAGGTGCCCAGCGGGCCCTGCAGCAGGGCGGTGATCTTCCAGCCCAGCGCTTCGGGACGGCGGGTCATGTCTTCGGCGCTGGCCCGGCGCAGGCCACGGCCCGGCGACAGCAGCGATATCGCCTCAAGGATGTTGGTCTTGCCCGCGCCATTGTTGCCGTGGATCGTCACGGGCCGCGCCGACACTTCCAGCACCGCACGTTTGTGTGATCTGAAATGCGACAGCGTCAGATGGGAAAGGTAGAGGCCGGCCATTCAGACCGCCCCGGCAGTATCAGGAAAACCGATGGCTCACACACGCATCGGCATGACGACATAGACCGCGGAGGTGTCATTGCCCTCGCGCATCAGCGTCGGATCACCGGAGGAGTTGAACAGGAACACCGCATTCTCGCGGTCCACCTGAGAGGCGATCTCCAGCAGGTATTTCGCGTTGAACCCGATCTCCAGCCGCTCGTCGCTATAGGCCACGGCCAGCTCTTCTTCGGCGGCACCGCTGTCGGGGGCGTTGACCGACAGGATCAGGCGGTCCTCGTCCAGCTGCAGCTTGACCGCGCGCGACCGCTCAGAGCTGACGGTGGCCACACGGTCCACGGCGCGGGCGAAATCGGCGGCGTCCACTTCCAGCTTGCGGGTGTTGCCCTGTGGAATAACGCGGGTGTAGTCGGGGAATGTCCCGTCGATCACCTTGGATGTCAGGGAAATATCCGGCGTGGCAAAGCGGACCTTGGTCTCCGAGACAGACACGGCGATTTTCATGTCGTCGTCATCCAGCAGCTTGCGCAGCTCGCCCACGGCCTTGCGTGGCACGATCACCCCGGGCATGTCGGCAGCACCCTCGGGCATCTCACAGTCAATGCGCGCCAGACGGTGCCCGTCCGTGGCGACACAACGCAGTTTCTTGCCGCCATCCCCATCCGCGATGTGCATATAGACACCGTTGAGATAGTAGCGCGTCTCCTCCGTGGAGATCGCAAATTTCGATTTGTCGAACAGGCGGCGCAGATCGGCGGCCTTGGCGGTGAAATTCGAGGCATACTCCGAGGAGGCCATCACCGGAAAATCTTCCTTTGGCAGGGTGGCCAGCGAAAAGTTCGAGCGCCCGGCCTCGACGGTCAGTCGCCCTGCGGCAGCATCGGAGGTGAGTGAGACGAGCGCGCCATCGGGCAGCTTGCGCACGATCTCATGCAGGGTGGTGGCGGAGACGGTCGTGGCGCCTGCGCGCTCGACCTGTGCGATTGCCTTGTCCACCACTTCGATGTCCAGATCCGTCGCACGGAAGGATACTTCGCCCTCCGCCGCTTCGATCAGCACATTCGCGAGGATCGGGATCGTATTGCGCCGTTCCACCACAGATTGCGCCTGAGAGACGGCCTTGAGCAGCGCGGCGCGTTCGATGCTGAATTTCATGAGCCTATCTTCCTTAACGGACTACCGGAGCGCCAAACTACCCGCTTCAGGGTCAACCACAAGTCATAACAGACATCAGAACGCGTCCGCAGGGCGCAATCTGTGGCTTGGGTGCACTTCTGGAGCTCTCTACGCCTCCAGCGCGCGGCGCAGCAGCTCCAGATCTTCTGCGATTTGCCCGTCGGAGGCCTTCAGCTCCTCGATCCGCTTGACGCCGTGCATGACCGTCGTGTGGTCGCGCCCGCCAAAGCGGCGACCGATCTCGGGCAGTGACCTGCTCGTCATATGCTTGCACAGATACATTGCCACCTGTCGCGGGCGGGCAAAATTGCGCAGCCGCTTGGGCCCGATCATATCGGACAGGCGGATGTTGTAATGGTCCGAGACCTTTCGCTGGATTTCTTCCACGGTGATACTGCGCTCCGAGGCGCGCAGGACATCGGCCAGACAGTCCTGCGTCAGCTCCATATCAATGCGGCGTCCAACCAGGGAGGCAAAGGCGAAAAGCCGCGTCAGCGCGCCCTCCAGCACCCGGACGTTGGTTGAAATGCGGTGGGCAAGGAATTCGAGGATCCCGTCGTCCAGCGCCAGCTCAGGGTAGGAGGCGCGGTGGCTTTCCACCTTGGTCTGCAGAATGCCCAGGCGCAATTCATAGTCGGTCGGGTGCAGATCGACGACCAGACCGCATTGCAGACGCGATTTCACCCGATCCTCAAGATCCTTGATGTCATGCGGCGCGCGATCAGCGGAGATGATGATCTGTTTGTTCTGGTCCACCAGCGCGTTGAACGTATGAAAGAACTCTTCCTGCGTGCTGTCCTTGCCTGCGATGAACTGCACATCATCCACCATCAGCACATCGACCGTGCGGAAGATCTCTTTGAAGTCCATCATCTTGCGGTCGCGCAGGGCCTGCACGAAGCGGTACATGAACTGCTCCGCCGAGAGATAGAGTACGTTCAGCTCAGGAGAGCGGACCTGCAGCTCCTGCGCGATGGCATGCATCAGGTGGGTCTTGCCCAAGCCGACGCCGCCATAGAGAAACAGCGGATTGAAGGTGACAGGCCCGCCTTCGGCCACCCTTCGGGCAGCGGCATGGGCCAGCTCGTTCGGCTTGCCCACGACAAAGGTATCAAAGGAAAACCGCCGCTCCAGCGGGGCTGTATAGGCGGAGGTTGCCTTGGACGGCGCCGGGCGCTGAGGGGCTATTGCATCGGTGTGGCGGGTGGCAGGCTTGGGCGCTTTGTTGGCGACCTCAAAGTTGAGACGCGAGAGGGTGCCATTATGCGCTTTCATCTCATGCAGGATCAGGTCCGAAAAATTCTGGCTGACATAGTTGCCAAAAAAGGTGGTCGGGACGGTGAGGGTTGCGATGCTGCCATCAGACTGGCCCAGCATCAGCGGATCGATCCAGGTCGTGTAATTGTTCTGACCTACCGTTTTCAGAAGCCTTTGCTTTACGCTGCCCCACTGGTCTCTTGTCATTCTGTACCACCGCCATTCGTTACACCGCATCTGCGGCACCATCTCGACCAATTCCACATGACAAAACCGGACTGTTCCGGTCCCATCGGTGAACCGGTCCTGTCCTGTGGACCTGAAATCAGGGTGCTATCCAACTCTGGGCGAAACTTACGCCAAAAGCATGAACGACACCGTTCTTTAATCGTGACAGGCAAATCCGCTGGCAGCAGATTGTACAATCTCTTTCAAAAACCCGTCTCCGGATTTCCGGCAGAGACCCTCAACCCGATGGACCGCCTCTAGCAAAGCGGTGCAGTGGATCAGGATCTGTCCCCCCGCGAAGTGACTCGCTCAGCCTAACTACCAAGGCCGCGCGGGCGGGTTCAACAGAACTTATTTGTTGACTCAGGGTTTGCTGGAAAAGAATCTGGAGGGCGCTGGAAAGGGGTCCGGAAAGCAACACAGGCGCCACCATCGGTGACGCCTGTGATTATTCTGTTTGGCCTCAATCGGGCGTCGTATCGATTCTCGGTCTTCCGCCTCAGGCGATGGCGTTGACCCGCGCGGAGAGACGCGACATTTTCCGTGATGCGGTGTTTTTGTGATAGACGCCCTTGGTCACGCCGCGCATCAGCTCTGGCTGGGCTGCGCGCAGGGCGGCGATGGCATCTTCCTTGACGCCTGCGGTGATGGCCTCTTCAACCTTGCGGATGAATGTGCGGATCCGTGAGCGGCGTGCCTTGTTGATGGCAAAGCGCTTCTCGTTCTGACGTGCGCGTTTTTTTGCTTGGGGTGTATTGGCCATGAGGATCGTCCTATCTATATCTGTTGTAAAGGCGAACAACTGCTCCCGCAGGGGGAGGACACCGACAGGTGATTCTAGCCAGAGCGGGCTGCACGCGCATATCTTGGGGCTGCTATAAGGGGATTTCGGGGGGGTTGTAAAGCCCGGCCCGATGATCTGGGTGATCCCGTAGGATCACTTGTCGCGGAACTGCGCCTCGCGCTTTTCCAGAAACGCGCCCATGCCCTCGGACTGGTCTTCCGTGGCAAACAGCGCATGGAACATCCGCCGCTCGAACAGCAGCCCTTCGCGCAGCGGAACCTCATAGGCGCGGTTGACCGCCTCCTTGACGACCATCACGGAAATCATCGACTTCTCGGCAATTTTCTGCGCTGCGCCCAATGCTTCTTCGAGGAGCTTTTTCACAGGCACCACGCGCGAGGCGAGGCCGGAGCGCTCCGCCTCGTCGGCATCCATGAAACGGCCTGTCAGGTTCATGTCCATCGCCTTGGATTTGCCCACGATTCGCGTCAGGCGCTGGGTGCCGCCGATGCCTGCAACGACGCCCAGATTGATCTCGGGCTGTCCGAATTTTGCCGTCTCCGAGCAGATGATGAAATCGCACATCATCGCCAGTTCGCAGCCGCCGCCCAATGCATAGCCGGACACGGCCGCGATGATCGGCTTGCGCACGCGCATGATCTGATCCGTCTCAGGCGTGAACAGATCGCCTGAAAACGCCTCGACAAAGGTTTTGTCCTTCATCATCGCAATATCCGCACCGGCGGCAAAGGCCTTCTCCGATCCGGTGATGACGATGCAGCGCACCTTTTCGTTGTCCTGACAGCCCTTCAGGCAATCGGCCAGTTCGGTCATCAGCTGGTCATTCAGCGCGTTGAGCGCATCCGGCCGGTTCAGCGTGACGAGGGCCACGTGATTGTCGATGTCCAGAATGATCGTTTCATAAGCCATATGGGTCGCCCTTCGCTGTATCACAGACGTGCCTGCATACCATGGCCGCAGGTTGGTTCAAGCTATCTTTGGCACTTGGGGCAGTAGAAGGACGACCGCCCCGATTGCACTGTGCGCGTGATCGTGCCGTCACACTCCGCCCGCTTGCAAGGCGCGCCCTCGCGCCCATAGACGTCGAATGAATGCTGGAAATATCCAAGCTCCCCATCGGCTTGACGGAAATCCTTGAGCGATGATCCCCCCGCCTCAATCGCTTCCTCCAGCACGCAACGGATGATCGGCACCAAGGCGCCCACACGGGCTGCGGCAATCCGCCCCGCCTTGCGCAGCGGGCTGATCCCTGCCCGGAAAAGCGTCTCGCAGACATAAATATTGCCAAGGCCTGCGACGATCCTCTGGTCCAGCAGGGCCGATTTGACCGGCGTGTTGCGCCCCTTGAAGGCCTCGATCAGCACGGCCTCGTGAAAATCATTGCCCAGCGGCTCCGGGCCGATCACCGCCAGCAGCTTGTGACTGTCCGCCGTGGCTGTCTCCATCAGATCCATTGCACCAAAGCGGCGGGGATCGTTGAAGGTGATCCGCGCGCCATTCGCCATGTGAAATACCACATGATCGTGCTTCTGCGCCGCCGGATGGTCATGCACAAATGCCCCAAGCGGATCGCCAGACACCAGCATCCGCCCTGACATGCCCAGATGCACCAGCAGCGTCTCGCCAGAGCTGAGATCTGCCAGAATATATTTCGACCGGCGGCGCAGCCGCTCCACCCGCACCCCGGTCAGCCGCTCAGCCATGCGCGCGGGGAAAGGCCAGCGCAGGCCTTCGCGATTTACCTCCGCACGCGCAATCACGACGCCCTCCATCACAGGGGCAAGGCCGCGGCGGACCGTCTCGACTTCGGGCAGCTCCGGCATCACAACTCCTGCGGCAAATGGCGGTTTGCACCTCCCTACCTGAGGCTATATCCCCAAGACAACAAGATCAGGATCCATCCCATGACCGACAAGACCACCCATTTCGGCGCACAGACGATCAATGAGGACGACAAGGCGGGCAAGGTCCGCGACCTCTTTAACGATGTGGCGAACAAATATGACGTGATGAACGATGTCATGAGCCTTGGCATCCACCGCCTGTGGAAGGAGGCGATGATGGACTGGCTGGCACCGCGTGCGGGGCAAAAGCTGCTGGATGTGGCGGGCGGCACGGGCGATGTTTCCTTCAAATTCCTCAAGCGCGCAGGCCACGGCCATGCCACTGTCTGCGACCTGACCGAAGGGATGCTGAACGAAGGCCGCAAGCGCGCGGAGGCGGCGGCGATGCAGGACAGCCTCGACTGGGTTGTGGGCGATGCGATGGACCTGCCCTTTGAGAACAACACCTTCGATGTCTATACCATCTCCTTCGGGATCCGGAACGTGACCCGCCCCCAGGAGGCGCTGAACGAGGCCTACCGCGTGCTAAAGCCCGGCGGCCGCCTGATGGTGCTCGAATTCTCCCAGCTGCCCAATCCCGCCATGCAAAAGGCTTATGATCTCTACAGCTTCAACGTGATCCCGCGCATGGGCCAGATGATCGCGAATGACCGCGACAGCTATCAGTACCTCGTCGAATCGATCCGCAACTTTCCTGATCAGGAGACGTTTCTGGGGATGGTGCGCACGGCAGGCTTCGAGCAGGCGAAATACCGCAACCTGAGCATGGGCATTGCGGCCCTTCATTCCGGCTGGAAAATCTGAGCGATGCGCGGTCCCCACAACATCTGGCGCCTGATCCGCACCGGCGCCACGCTGGAACGCACGGGTGCGATGAACTTCGTCCTGGATGCTTTTGAGGCCCCCAGAGCTGTGCGCGTCGTCGCCCGCGCGCTGGCGATCCCCTTCAAGCCGCTGGGCTACAAGGGCGATCCCGCGCTGCAGCCTGCCACCCGCGCGCTCACGGCGCTGGGCCCCGCCTATATCAAATTCGGCCAGATCCTCTCGACCCGCCCCGATGTGGTGGGCGAGGAAATGGCCCTGCAATTGCGCGTATTGCAGGACCAGCTGCCGCCCTTCCCGGTCGAGGTCGCCAAGGCCGAGGTGGAAAAGGAGCTGGGCCAGTCCGTTGATGCCATGTTCTCGGAGTTCAGCGCGCCGATCGCCGCCGCCTCCATTGCACAGGTGCACAAGGCCCGCCTGCGCAGCACCGGCGAACAGGTCGCGGTCAAGGTTCCGCGTCCGGCCCTCGAGAAGGCGTTCCGCAAGGATGTCGATGCCTTCTATCTGGCGGCAAGGATGGTCGAGATCTTCTCGCCCGGCTCCCGCCGCCTGCGCCCTATGGACGTGATCGAGCATTTCGACGGCGTTGTGCGCGGAGAACTCGACCTGCGCCTCGAATCCTCTGCCGCCTCCGAATACGCCGCGAACACCAAGGATGACAAAGGCTTCCAGCTGCCTGCGATCAAATGGGATTACTCCGCCCGTCGCGTGATGACGCTGGGCTGGGCGGAAGGCGTGCCGATGGGCGATAACGCCGCGATAGATGCCATCGGTGTGGACCGGGTAGAGCTGTCGGAGCGGATCCTGGCCCTCTTTCTGCAACATGCCCTGCGCGATGGCTACTTCCACGGCGACATGCATCAGGGCAATCTCAAGGTCGCCGCCAACGGCGATATCATCGCCTTTGATTTCGGCATCATGGGCCATATCGACGAATACACCCGCCGCGTCTACGCCGAGATCCTCTACGGCTTCATCCGCAAGGATTACAAGCGCGTGGCCGAGGTGCATTTCGAGGCGGGTTATGTTCCCGCGGATAAGGACGTCGATGAATTCGCCCGGGCGCTGCGCGCCGTAGGCGAGCCGATCTTTGGCATGGACGCCGACCGGATCTCGATGGCGCGCCTGCTCGCGTATCTTTTTGAGGTGACGGAGCGTTTCGGCATGGAAACCCGGACCGAGCTGATCTTGCTTCAGCGTACCATGGTCGTTGTGGAAGGCGTTGCGCGCTCGCTCAACCCGCAGATGAACATCTGGCAGGTCGCGGCGCCCATCGTCACCGATTACATCACCAAGTCCATCGGCCCGAAGGCGATCATAAATGACCTGACCAAAACCGCCCGGGTGCTGTCACGTTTCGGCCCGCGCCTGCCTGCGCTTGTCGAGGCGGCATTGATCCGGCAGGCGGACGTTCTGCCGATTGCGCGCAAGCCGTTCAAACGCTACATCGCCCTCGCCGCGCTCTCTGGGGCGGCGGTGGCTACTGGTGTCATTGCCCTCGTCAACGCACTGATCTGATTTATATTTTTTTGGGCGATAGATTTTTCCGCGGCCAAAGCGGACTCAAGGTCCCCTTTGACCGCTTCAGATGTTACAGCCGCTCGAACGCCAGCGCGATGCCCTGACCGCCACCGATGCACATGGTGATCAATGCGCGCCTGCCCTGAATCCGCTCCAGCTCATAGAGCGCCTTGATCACGAGGATCGCCCCCGTCGCCCCCACCGGATGGCCCAGCGCAATGGCGCCCCCGTTCGGGTTCACCTTTGCAGGATCAAACCCAAGTGCCTTGCTGACCGCCAGAGCCTGAGACGCAAAGGCCTCATTGCTTTCGATCACGTCGAAATCATCCGGCCCCAGGCCAGTCTTTTCCAGCAGCTTCGTCACGGCGGGAATGGGCCCGATGCCCATCACCTCGGGCCGCACCCCTGCGTGGGCATAGCCAATGATGCGTGCCAGCGGGCGCAGCCCTGACGACGCGGCGGCAGACGCGCGGGCCAGCACCACTGCGGCGGCCCCGTCATTGATCCCGCTTGCATTGCCTGCGGTGACTGTACCGTCCTTCTTGAACACGGCCCGCAGCTCCGCCAGTTTCGCAAGCGTTGTGACTTTGGGATGCTCGTCCACCTCGAACGTCGCCTCTGCGCGCCCTTTTCGGACATCCACCGGCACGATCTGGCTGGCAAAGTGACCAGCCGCGATTGCCGCAGCCGCGCGGTCCTGGGACAGCATGGCAAAGGCGTCCTGCTCCGCGCGGCTCACCTCATGCTCGCCTGCGACATTCTCGGCGGTGATGCCCATGTGGCCTGTACCGAAGGGGCAGTTCAGTGTGCCCAGCAGCATGTCCAAGGCCGCCATGTCCCCCATCTTCTGACCCCAGCGCGCGGCAGGCAGGATGTAGGGCGCGCGGCTCATGCTTTCGGCCCCACCGGCCAGCGCAAACTCCGCATCGCCCAGCATCAGTGATTGCACGGCCGACACGATCGCCTGTACGCCGGAACCGCACAGGCGGTTCACGTTCATCGCAGGCACCGCGTCGGGCACGCCTGCCTCCATTGCCGCCACGCGGCTGAGGTACATATCGCGCGGCTCTGTGTTGATGACGTTGCCAAAGACCACATGGCCGATCTGCCCGCCCTCGACACCTGCGCGCTTCAATGCCTCGCGTGCAACGGTGGCCCCCAGCGTTGTGGCCGGGGTGCCAGCCAATGCCCCCCCAAAGGTGCCGATGGCGGTCCGCGCCCCGCCGAGAATTACGATATCATCCGACATTTGATCTCTCCCAAAACTGCTTGGCTGAAGCTTAGGATCAGCCAGCTGCCTTGTCAGCCCCTACGTCCCGTCATTTAGGAGGGCTTGGTGTCGGCGCGTCGTGCAAAACACGCGCGCGCTTTTGGCGGGTGAGGGTCCGGCACGCATCCCCTTCAAGCAACATGTGCCCAGCAGATGGCCATGCACCACCAGTCTGATGTGCAGGCGGACATCAGCATGAGAACCTGTATGGAGTCACGGAAAAAGGCGCGGCCCTGCAGGAGCCGCGCCTTGATGTCGTCGGTCTGTCCGCGTTCAGGCTACGTCAAACTCCAGAGGTTTGATCTGGTTGAACAGCCCGGTGTCATGCAGCTTTTTGATCACGGATGCCGGCACTGGTTCGTCCACATACAAAAGCGCAATTGCCTCTCCCTTTGCGGCGGCGCGGCCCAGCGTGAAGTTCGCGATGTTCACACCGTTCTCGCCCAGCGTCCGGCCCAGCGCACCGATGATGCCCGGCACGTCTTCGTTGGTGGTATAGAGCATGTGTCGGCCCACTTCGGCGTCCATCTGGATGCCCTTGATCTGGATGAACCGCGGCTTGCCGTCCGAGAACACGGTGCCCGCGATTGATCGCTCGCGCTTGTCGGTGACGACAGTTACCTTGATGTAGCCATCGAAAACGCCGGATTTATCCTGATTGGTGGTAGAGATCTGGATGCCTTTCTCCTTGGCCACGACGGGGGCGGAGACCATGTTCACGTCCGGGTTCGCCCGTTTCATGATGCCCGCGATCACGCCGCAATTCAGCGCATCAAGGTTCATCCGTGCGACGGAGCCGTCATAGAGGATGTTGATCGCCTTGATCGGCTCGTCTGTCAGCTGCCCGATGAACGATCCCAGATGCCCCGCAAGCTTGAGCCAGGGGCCCATGACCTGCGCCTCCTCCGCCGTGACCGACGGCATGTTGAGTGCGTTGCTCACGGCACCTGTCAGGAGATAGTCGGACATCTGCTCGGCCACCTGAAGGGCCACGTTTTCCTGTGCCTCGGTGGTTGCAGCGCCAAGGTGCGGCGTGCAGACGACGTTGGGCAGGTTGAACAGTGGGTTCTCTTTCGCAGGTTCCACCTTGAACACATCGAAGGCCGCACCGGCCACATGACCGGATTTCAGCAGATCAGCCAGCGCTTCCTCGTCCACCAGACCGCCGCGGGCACAGTTGATGATGCGCACGCCGGGCTTGGTTTTCCCGAGGTTCTCGCGGCTCAGGATGTTGGCGGTCTGTTCGGTATAGGGCACATGCAGCGTAATGAAATCGGCGCGCTTCAGCAGCTCTTCAAGGTCCACCTTCTCCACGCCCATCTTGGCCGCCTTCTCGTCTCCGAGGAAAGGGTCATAGGCCACGACTTTCATCTTCAAACCGCGCGCGCGGTCGCAGACGATCCCGCCGATGTTGCCTGCGCCGATCACGCCCAGCGTCTTGCCGGTCAGCTCGACGCCCATGAAGGCGGATTTTTCCCATTTGCCCGCATGGGTGGAGGCGGAGGCTTCCGGGATCTGGCGTGCCACCGCAAACATCATCGCAATCGCATGCTCGGCGGTGGTGATCATGTTGCCGTAAGGCGTGTTCATCACGATCACCCCCTGACGCGAGGCGGCATCCTTGTCGATGTTGTCGGTCCCGATGCCCGCCCGCCCGATCACCTTGAGGTTGGGCGCGGCAGCGAGGATCTTGTCCGTCACCTTGGTGGCGGAGCGGATGGCGAGGCCGTCGTAATTGCCGATGATCGCCAGCAGGGCTTCCTTGTCCTTGCCCAGATCGGGCTGGAAATCCACGTCGATGCCGCGGTCCTTGAAGATCTGAACCGCAGCATCGCTGAGTTCGTCGGAGATGAGTACTTTGGGGGCCATGGGTCTGGTCCTTTGAAAATGGGAAAGGGGTCCATGGGGCAGAACCCCACCCTACGGAAAAGCGGTAGGGTGGGGTTTACCCCACGCGGATTATGCGCCGATCTCGGCGTTGAAGGCGTAGTCAAGCCAGGGCAACATCGCCTCGATGTCCGACAGCTCGACCGTGGCGCCACACCAGATCCGCAGGCCAGCGGGTGCATCGCGGTAGGCGCCAATGTCCAGCGCGACGTTCTCATCCGCCAGCCGTTTGGCCACCGCCTTGGCAAAGGCAGCACCATCGGTGATCCGCGCATCGGTGAACCGCAGACAGACGGAGGTGTTGGAGCGTGTCGCAGGATCCACGGCGAGGAAGTCGATCCAGTCATGGGTCTGCACAAAGGCGCTGATGGCCGCCGTATTGGCATCCGCCCGCGCGACCAGCCCCTTCAGGCCGCCCACCGATTTCGCCCAATCCAACGCAAAGAGATAGTCCTCCACACAGAGCATTGACGGCGTGTTGATCGTCTCGCCCTGAAAGATCCCCTCGATCAGCTTGCCACCTTTGGTCAGCCGGAAGATCTTCGGCAGGGGCCAAGCGGGGGTGTAACTCTCGAGCCGTTCGACCGCGCGCGGCGACAGGATCAGCATGCCATGCGCGGCCTCGCCACCCAGCACCTTTTGCCAGCTGAAGGTGGTCACGTCCAGACGGTCCCAAGGCAGATCCATCGCAAACGCGGCTGAGGTCGCATCGCACAGCGTCAGCCCCTTGCGGTCTGCCGGGATGTCGAAACTGGCGGGCACCCGCACGCCCGAGGTGGTGCCATTATAGGTAAAGCAGACGTCATTATCGAAATTCACGCCCGCCAGATCGACGATCTCGCCGTAGGGGGCGGTCTTTTCGATCGCGTCGATCTTGAGCTGCTTGAGCGCATCGGTGACCCAGCCTGCGCCAAAGCTCTCCCAGGCCAGCATCTCGACCGGGCGCGCACCCAGCATCGTCCACATCGCCATCTCGTAAGCGCCGGTATCGGAGGCGGGCACGATGGCGATCCGGTAGTCGGCAGGCACGCCGAGGATCTCGCGGGTGGTCTCGATCGCGGCCAGCAGCTTGGCTTTGCCGGGGGCGGCGCGGTGGCTGCGGCCCAAAGGCGCGCCGGACAGCTTTGCCAGATCAAATGTCGGGGGCTTGGCGCAAGGGCCGGAGGAAAACCGTGGATTTGCCGGTTTTGTGGTCGGTTTACGCGCGTCAACGCCCGTAGTCGGTGCAGTAATAGCCATTGATGCTACCCTTTCAGATAAGCGCCCATCGTTGGGGATGGGTGTCCCACTTTTTGGGATACTCCCAGCCAAGAAAAACAGCAATATCTAAAGCGACTTGCGATGCAGGTCAGTGCAGCTTTGTGCAGACCGATGCAGGAACGATAGTTTCCGATTGGCACAAAATTGGCACAAGGGAAACACGCTTTGTTCCCGCCTATGTGCGGGCAAAGAGAAACCCCGGAGCGCTGGCGGGCGCATCCGAGGTCAAGCACTCAAAAAAAGCTGCGGAGCTTTCCCAGCTATCTAACCTGATCTGCGCGCCTTGCGCAAGTCTGGCGGTGCAGCATGGCTAATCAGCAGTTGAACCGCTTTGAATGGCTCAAGGCCGTGATGCAAGCCGAGGGGCTGACAGCGACCGCCAAGAACGTGGCGACGGCGCTGGCGATCCAGTTTTGCAATGCCGAAACCGGCCAGATCAACCCGTCACAAGAGACCCTTGCCGACTATCTCAAGACACACCGCGACACGGTTAAGCGGCTGCTGCGCGAGTTGCGAAACGCCGGGTGGTTGATGACAATTGGCGATGGTGGACGCGGAAAAGCGCCACACATTCGGTTGCTTTCACCATCGAAAATCATCCCGTTTCGGGCGCGTAAAGGGGGGGCAGATTGTCCCGCGCAAGCGGAAAAAAGGGGGGGGTGATTTACAGCGAAAGGGGGGACAAATCACCCCTGCGCATAATAAGGATAAACAATCTTTAGAACAAAGGGGGCGCGAACTTCCAACGAAGGCCCCTGATGCTCTGGAGCAATTCAAACGCACCCGCTTTGCAGGCACCAATTTTGATGGCCCCCGCATGGTGCCAAAATCAGAATGGCAGGCGTTGAACGCTTGGGGGGAATGGCTGTGCTCTAACGGCTTGCCACAGCTCATTGATCTGCCGTTGGCTGCTGCTGATGAAAAAAAAGGCACAGTGCTTTTCTGGCTTCCCAGCAAGCAACCACCCACAACCCCCGAAGCCACCGCAGAGGCGCTCAACTATTTTCGGGCGTTGCTCGATTGGGAGGGCGCGCGCCATGCTGCACAGTGATCCGCCCAAGGCCAGGAGCAAGTGGCCCTATGTCACCAGCCGGTGGAAGAAACTCCGGCTGGTGAAGCTGGCCCACTGTCCGCTTTGCTGGATCTGCGAGAAGCGCGGAACCATCATCGAAGCCGACACCGTCGACCACATCACGGCGATCCGCAAAGGCGGCGATCCCTTCCCTGACCTTGATGGCCTGATGTCTCTCTGCGCGCCTTGCCACAACGAAAAGACCGCCAATGTGGACCGTTGGGACAGCGCCACGGGCCGCAGGTTCAAAGGCTGTGACGCCAGCGGCAACCCCGTTGATCCGGCGGATGGATGGTGTGGTATGCGCGGCGACCTGAAGGCGCGCTATGAAGCCTACAAAATCGGGCGGGAATGGGGCTGGCTTTCGCCAAACGACATTGCCAGACTGGAAAACATGCCGCCTATCGCGGGGGGTGATGAATACCTGTCACCGCTCAATATGACCGTGCTGGGCGCGCGTGAAGGGCAGGAAGGGGGCGCAGGTGAGTAACATCATCCCGCCTCATACAACGCCCGAAGCGCTTACCAAGGGCATGAATGCCAGCCCGCGTGCCGTAAGTGACCGTGTGCGTGAACTGGGGTGCTATCGCAAACTTGGCAGGCGTATGATCATGCTGGACGAAGATGTTGCCGCATATATGGAGGATTGCAAACCATGCCATTCAAACTCTACAGGCGAGGCAAAATCTGGCACTACAAAGGGACTATCTCCGGCAGGCGACTACGCGAAACTACAGGCACAGCGGACAAAGCGATTGCCCAAAGGATCACAGCCGAAGCAGAAACAGCCGCGTGGCGAAGTCATCTTGATGGACACGGGGCGCATGTGACGTTTGCGCAAGCCGCCATTGCCTACCGTGCAGCAGGAAAATGCGACCGTTTTTTAACCCCGATAGAGGATCACTGGAAAAACACCCGCATTGCAGAAATCACGTCTGGCCTTATCCGACAATGCGCTTTGAAGCTCTACCCGAACGGCAGTGGCGCAACACGCAACCGCCAAGTCCTTGGACCTACGCAGGCAGTGATCAATCATGCCGCTGATTTGGAGTGGTGCCGCCCGATCCGACTAAAGCGCTTCACTGTGGCGAGCAAAACGAAACTGCCCGCCGACGAAGAATGGGTACTGGCCTTTGCCGAGCAAGCTAAATCAGACGGACTACTGCACCTTGCTGCGCTGTGCCTTTTTATGTTTGGCACTGGGGCGCGATGTGGCGAAGCCTGTGCGCTGCGCTGGCGCGATGTGGACCTGTTCGCAAGAAAAGCGACCATCCGGCAATCTAAAATTGAGCATGAGCGGGTATCCCACTTGCAACACCAGCTTGTCGTTGCACTCGCCAACATACCGAGCAACCGAGGGCCGGATGATCTTGTATTTCAAGATGCAGGGACAGGCAGCATAGGGCAGGTTTGGGGCAATGTTGTGCGCCGCGCAGGGTTGAACCACCTAACGCCTCATTCATGCCGCCACGGCTTCGCTACGTACCTCTTGCGCGCAGGAAAAGACCCCAAAACAGTCGCCCGATTGGGTGGGTGGAAAGACGTAAATACCGTCATGAAATTCTACGCCCATGCTAATACTGATATTACCCAGACAGATGCCCTTTTTGGCACAAAACTGACACAAGACAGCAGCGAAAAACATCTAACTTACAGAAAGAAAAGGAATAAATCATAATGACTTACGCCCATCGTTGGGGATGGGTGTCCCAAGTGTGCGTCTGATCCCCAATCCGGTCTGGCACAAGCGGGATATCAGCGCTAAACCGCCGCCTTGTAGGCTTTTTGCGACCTCCCTGATGCTGATCGGAAACTTTGACATGTATACTGCCGTCCTGCTGACCTCGCCTGTGCGGCGCGATCTTGATCCCGCGCTGGTGGACTCGTTGCGCAATGCCTGGGGCGGCGGGGATGCCGTCTGGCTGGCCCCGGATGAAGCGGCGGAGTTTGCCATGCCGCAGCTGCCTGCCAACCTCTGGGAGGTCTGGGACAGCTGTCAGGCGCTGGGCACGGATCTGGTGGTGGTGCCCACGGCAGGGCGGCGCAAGAAGATGCTGCTGGCGGATATGGACAGCACCATGATCCAGCAGGAGTGCATCGACGAGCTGGCAGATGTGGCGGGCGTGGGCGCGCGCGTAAAGGACATCACCGCGCGGGCGATGAACGGAGAGCTGGATTTTGACGGTGCGCTGCGCGAGCGGGTCGGCCTGCTGGCGGGATTGCCCCAGACGGTGATCGCGCAGGTGCTGGCCGAGCGGATCACGCTGATGCCGGGGGGCAAGGCGCTGCTGGCGACGATGAAGGCGGGCGGTGCCCATGCGGCGCTGGTATCGGGCGGGTTCACCGCGTTTACGGGTGCGGTTGCGGCGATGCTGGGCTTTGACGAGCACCGCGCGAATACGCTGCTGGTCCGAGACGGGCTTTTGACAGGTGAAGTGGGCCTGCCGATCCTCGGAAAACAGGCGAAGGTGGATGCGCTGGAGGAGATCACTGCGCGGCTCGGTATCGTTCCCGCAGATGTGATTGCGGTGGGTGACGGTGCCAATGATCTGGGCATGCTGGGGCGCGCGGGAATGGGCGTGGCCCTGCACGCCAAGCCGAGCGTTGCGGCGCAATGTGATCTGTGCATCAATTTCGGGGATCTGACTGCGCTGCTCTATGTGCAGGGATATTCGCGGTCCGAGTTTTCTTGACCTGAGGGCGGTTTGATCTGAGGGCGGGCCGGGGCCAGCCCCCCTTTGCTCCGAGGGCCCATTCCCCCGGAAGATTTAGGCCAAGGAAGATATCAGGACAGCAGGCCTGCGGCGGGCTTCAGGATGCCGGTCTGGTGGCCGTCCCAGTTTCTGATCGGCGCGTTGATGCGCTTGAGGGTGGCGGGGTGGTTCGCATCCAGCGCCCCGAGGCGAACGAGAAGGGCGGCGATGGCGGCCTCGGCAGCGCGGGTGGTGCCGCAGGCGGCCTTGAGGGCAATGCCCATTTTCATCTCTGGCAGGATGGCGATGAAGAACCCTTCGGCGCCGGTTTTCAGGGCGACCTTGCCGTTGCAGGCGCGCATCAGCTCTGTGCAGGCGCGGCCTTCGCCTGCGACCAGTTCGGGATGCAGGCGCATGGCCTCGTGCAGGCGGGCCTCGGCGCTGTCCGCCGGGGCTGTGGCAAAGCGGGCCATGGCACGGGCGATGCCCTGCAGCGATGCAGCGTAATTCGGGGCGGAACAGCCGTCGATGCCGAAGCCGGGGGATGTCTCACCCGTGGCTTCCTCGAAGGCCTCAAGGCAGGCACGCTGGACGGGATGATCGGGGGCGACATAATCCGGGCCCGCGCTGAGGTGCTGCATCAGCGTGAGAAAGCCCGCATGTTTGCCCGAGCAATTGTTGTGGATCCGGCAGGGTTGCTCATGGGCGCGGATTTGTTCTTCCATCACGCTGCGGTCGCGCGCTTCCTGCGGGCCGCAGCGGAACGCCCCGTCGGTCAGACCAAGGGTTTTGAGCCAGTCGCCCACCTTGTTCACGTGAATATGCGCGCCCTCATGCGACGCGCAGGCGAGGGCAAGCTGCTGCGTGCCCAGACGGGCGGCATCCGCAGCGCCGGAACGGACCAGCGGCAAGGCCTGCAACATCTTGGAAGAGCTGCGCGGCAGCACGGTCAGATCAGGATCACCCCAGGCATCGACGATCTGGCCGGTCCCGTCGCAGATCACGGCATGGCCGGAATGCACGCTTTCGAGGAAAGGGCCACGCCAGATTTCGGCAAAGGGGGCGGGAGCGGTCATATCTGGGTCCTCGGTGTGGTTTTTATGGGCGAAAACCTGCCAATGCGGGGTTTCGGTACTCGCCTATTTTGCGTTATGGTGATTGGTATCGGTAGTGACTTAGACCATTGCGCCAGAATGGCCCACTCGAAAACGGGCACGGCATGGTTTAGATTGAAGTGTTGAGGCAACAAGACGGCTGGAGAGTTGGACAGATGGGATTTGTGAAAACGGGTGTGGCTGCGGCGCTGATGGCGGGCCTGATGGCGGGCGGTGCCGTGGCGCAGAGCCAGAGCACCAACAGGGTCGCTGCGAACACGGACTGGAGTGTTTTCGTCGAAGACAACCCGACGGAGTGCTGGAGCGTGTCTACGCCCAAGGAAACCGTGAACTCCCGTGATGGGCGCGTTGTTGCGGTGAACCGGGGTCAGACGCTGCTGATGGTGTTCTACCGTCCCAGTGTGGGTGCCACGGGTCAGGTTGCCTTTACCGGCGGTTACCCTTTCGCCAGCGGGTCCACCGTGACGATGGACATCGGCGGCACCTCCTTTGAGCTGTTTACGGATGGGGAGTGGGCATGGCCTGCGACCCCCGCAGATGATTCGCAGATCATCGCGGCCATGAAGCGCGGTGCGGATGCCAAGCTGACCGGCCGCTCCGGTCGTGGCACGCAGACGGCTGACACCTTCTCCTTGCTCGGGTTCACTGCCGCTGTGGAAGATGCAGAAACACGCTGCGGCGGCTGAGTTTCGGCCTGTCTGCGCAACGGCGCTGCCCCGCTGCGGGCGGCGTTGTTTTCAATTCCGGTAAATGTCGCCTATAACAGGCACTGCTCCAGACAGGAATCGCCCCCATGACTGCTCCGATCACACAAGACGTCCATACCATGCCGCGCAAGCTGCCTGAGGGGCCCGCAAACCTTGTGGGTCTGACGCGCGATGCGATGCGCGACGCGCTGATTGAAATCGGCACGCCTGAAAAGCAGGCAAAAATGCGGGTGGGGCAGATCTGGCAATGGATCTACAACTGGGGCGTGCGGGATTTTGACGCGATGACCAACCTGAGCAAGGATTTCCGCGCCCAGTTGGCCGCGCATTTCGTCATCGCCGTGCCTGAGGTGGTGACAAAGCAGGTCAGCAGTGACGGTACCCGCAAATATCTGGTGCGCATCGCGGGCGGTCATGAGGTCGAGGTGGTCTACATCCCGGAAACGGATCGCGGCACGCTCTGCGTCAGCTCTCAGGTCGGGTGCACGCTGACCTGTTCGTTCTGTCATACCGGCACGCAAAAGCTGGTGCGCAATCTGACTGCGGATGAGATCATCGGTCAGGTCATGATCGCGCGCGATGATCTGGATGAATGGCCCAAGGCCGGTACGCGCACCGATGAGGCACGGCTGCTGAGCAATATCGTCCTCATGGGCATGGGGGAGCCGCTCTATAACTTCGAGAATGTGCGGGATGCGATGAAGATCGCCATGGACCCGGAAGGCATCCAGCTCAGCCGTCGGCGCATCACGCTCAGCACTTCGGGTGTTGTGCCGGAGATTGCGCGGACCGCACAGGAGATCGGCTGTATGCTGGCGGTGTCATTCCACGCGACCACGGACGCCGTGCGCGATACATTGGTGCCGATCAACAAGAAATGGAACATCGAGACGCTGCTGGCGGCGCTGCGCGAGTACCCGAAGGTCAGCAACTCCGAGCGGATCACTTTTGAGTATGTGATGCTGCAGGGCGTGAATGACAGCGATGAAGACGCCCACCGGCTAATGCAGCTGATCGAGGGGATACCGGCCAAGATCAACCTGATCCCGTTCAACGAATGGCCCGGCGCGCCCTATAAACGCTCAAGCAACAACCGGATCCGCGCGTTTTCGGATATCGTGCATGCGGCGGGCTATGCCTCCCCGGTGCGCAAACCGCGTGGTGAGGATATCATGGCCGCCTGTGGTCAGCTCAAGTCCGAGACAGAGCGCGCGCGCAAGTCCAAGCGACAAATTGAGGCGGAGACGGGCAGCATCGGAGCCTGATTCAGCAGCAGGAAGCAAATACCCCTGTTGCGCCATAATCGCATCCGAATCTTGCCATGATGAAGAAACAGACTGTTTCCTGAGCTGTCTCAATCAGGAGAAGAAACATGTCTGTTATCATCAAAAACGACGCTTTGATCGCGGATCAGGCCCTGCAGATCGTGGCGCGCGAACGTGCCGTCGCCTTGTCGGACCGCGAATGGAAGCACCGGCTTGCCGGTTACGGATATTCCATTCGCGATGCGAGTGACGGCAGGCGGTTTGTGGAAACACTGCCGCACCGCGTCGCGCTCTGTGAGCTGCCTTCCGGGCTGTTCAACTGATTACCTGCCCGGCACGCTTTCGCGTGCTGAGGGCTCTCCCCAGTGCTCGATGATGCCCATCGCCTCCTGTGCTGTTTCGACAAACCGAAACAGGTCAAGATCCTCGGCAGAGATCGTGCCCGCGTCGGCCAGCGCATCCCAGTTGATGATGCTCTGCCAGAAGTCGCGACCGAACAGAAGGAACGGCACCCGCTCCATCCGGCCGGTCTGGATCAGGGTCAGTGCCTCGAACATTTCGTCCATGGTGCCAAAGCCGCCTGGAAAGACGCAGATCGCTTTGGCGCGCATCAGGAAATGCATTTTCCGGATCGCGAAATAGTGAAAGTTGAAGCACAGGTCCGGTGTAACGTATTCGTTCGGGGTATTCTCGAAGGGCAGCACGATGCTCAGGCCGATGGACACGCCGCCTGCATCCGCAGCACCGCGGTTGCCCGCCTCCATCACACCGGGGCCGCCACCGGTCACGATGACATCATCGCAACCGCCACCCGCCTTTGAGCGCAGCGTCATCAGCCGCGCAAACTCCCGCGCCTCATCATAAAATCGCGACAGTTCGGCCAGCGTCTCGGTGCGCGCCTGATCCTTCTTGGCAGGCTCCGGAATGCGCGCGCCGCCGAACAGCACGACTGTGGACGTGACGCCATATTCGTCCAGCATCATCTCGGGCTTCAGCAGTTCGAGCTGCAGGCGCACGGGGCGCAGTTCCTCGCGGCACAGAAAGTCGAAATCGTTGAAGGCAAGTTTATACGTCGGAGCCTGTGTCTGTGCCGTAACCGGCATGTGCTCGGCGCTGGTGCGGTCTTCGCCGGCATCGCGCAGGGGGTGTTGGTGCTTTCGGTTCATCTGGGGCTCCGCTGTGGTGATGGGGGCACCATGCATGGGTTTGCGGGGATTGACCATGGCCCCGCAGGGACCTCAGAGTATGCGTGAGGATTGCGCCAGACGTCCTGCACCGCTATAGCGCCCAGCAACCCTTCCTTCCAACCGGAGATCCCGCCATGTCCAACGCCCAGCTTGAAACCGCAATCGAAGCCGCGTGGGACGCGCGTGACACCATCACCCCCACAACCACTGGTGAGACCCGCGAGGCGATCGAGGCGACGCTGGAAGCATTGGACAAAGGCACTCTGCGTGTGGCGGTGCGGCAGGAAAACGGCCATTGGCACACCAACCAATGGGCAAAAAAGGCCGTCCTGCTGGGCTTTCGGCTGCAGGATATGGCCGAGCAGTCAGGCGGGCCGCAGGGCAGCAGCTGGTGGGACAAGGTGGACAGCAAGTTCAAGGGCTGGGGCCCCGCAGAGTGGAAAGCCGCAGGCTTCCGCGCGGTGCCCGGCTCCATCGTGCGCCGCTCAGCGTTTATCGCGCCGGGCGCGGTGCTGATGCCGTCGTTTGTGAACCTTGGCGCCAATGTGGGCGAGGGCACGATGGTGGATACATGGGCCTCCGTCGGCTCCTGTGCGCAGATCGGCAGACACGTCCACCTGTCGGGCGGTGTCGGCATCGGCGGCGTGCTGGAGCCGATGCAGGCAGGCCCCACCATCATCGAGGACAACTGCTTCATCGGTGCCCGCTCCGAGGTGGTCGAAGGTTGCATCGTGCGTGAGGGATCGGTGCTGGGCATGGGTGTCTATATCGGCCAGTCCACCAAGATCCTGGACCGCGAGACAGGCGAGGTCACCTATGGCGAAGTGCCCGCTGGCTCGGTCGTGGTCGCAGGCTCCATGCCGTCCAAGCATGGCGTGAACCTCTATTGCGTGGTCATCGTAAAGCGGGTGGACGAGCGGACACGCGCTAAAACCTCCATCAACGAGCTGCTGCGCGACTGAGATGGCACCTGAGATGGACGAGACGCCAAAACCCAGGAAACCATCGCGCCAGCAGGTCTATACCCTGCTGGTGGAGATTGGCCGCAAGGCCGGTGACGGGCTGCCCGATACCGCCACGGGTGCCGCACTCATGTGCTACGCCTCCGGCATAGACGAGGCGGAGGCGGTGCGCGAGACGGTGGCGATTCTCAAGCAGGCCGATACCGCTCCGCTCGATGTCACAGGCTACGGCACATTGGCCGAGCGGGAGGCCGATGGAGACGAGATTGACGCGGAAGAGCGCGCCCTGATGATGCGCGCCCTTGACGAGAATTCGGTGATCGTGGCGCAGATGACCCCCTTCTACGACTAGGCCGCGCGGCGTCGCGCCAGATGGAGCGCCTCAAGCGACTTCAGCACCTTGAGCACCGGCGCCTCATGCTCTGGCAGGTCATTGCGGTCTACCCCGAACATCACACTCGAGGCGAGTTGATGGGTGTCCCGCCGGATCCGCCCGATATACATGCTCTGCACGGGGGCACCGCCCGCGAGAATCGTATCGTGGTCCGGCAGGATCAGCTGGCAATAGCGGACCAGATCGCCGCCTGCCTCCGCCCGCGCCGCCGCGCCGTTGATCAGATGGCGCGCAAGCATCAGCACGTGCTTGCAGTCGAACAGATACTCCACCTCCGGGCCTTCGATGACCACATGCTGGTCCGCTGCTACAATGATGTCTTGGTGTAACCCGAAATGAGGCGCGCGCAGGCGGATGGGCGCGAAAGAGCCGCGCGCAGGCACGCTGCGCGACACCACATGTAACACTGGCACCACATCGCCTCCGGCAGTGCAGACCGTATCGCCCCGCTTCAGCGTGCCGACATTCCGGTAGCCCCAGGGCGTTGCCACAGGCGTATCGGGCGACAAGGTCGGGCCTGCGCCAATCGGCTCGATCTGGTCGGACAGGGCGGCAAAAACAACCTCTGACGCGAAAACATGGCGTCCGCGCCCCAGCATGAGATCGCGCAGATTTTCCAGCGTCAGGGGCAGGGGATTCTCCACTGCGACACTGGTCGCACCGACCTCACCCACCTGTTCCAGCGTGAGCCGGGCCCAGTTGTATTTCGTATCCCAGGCATAGGTCAGGCGCAGAAATTCGTCATCGCTTGTGCCTTTATGCGCAATGGCGGCATGGGCGGTTCTGTCGCCCTGCGTATGGACTATTGCCATACCTCCGCCGGGCAATGCTTCAAACATCAGGGTGCGACTGGGTGAGCCGGCGCTGGTAAGGCCGAACAGCAGCCGGGCCATGCCATCATCATTCGCGCGCGCCTCAACCACGATGCTGCCGCGGGTCAGCACCTGACCCGGTACATCCGCGATCACCGGCGCGCTGCGCGTCTCGTGGTCCAGCCCGTGCAGGGACAGGCGACTGTCGGAATGATCCCGCAGGGCAAGCCAGGTCATTCGGTCACACCGGTCACAGAGCAAGCGACGGCATGTCTGCCGCTGCCATCAGGCATTTCCGCCATTGGGGGGGTATACGTCTTCGCCATATCACTGCCTCATAGGTGCAAGCGTGACAATGCAGCGGGTGATGGTCCAAGGGCGAATCCCCCCTCTACCATCCTGTCCGTTTTCCGGACCTATCCACCCCTGTTTTCAGGTGATGGACCTGCTTTTGCCCTGCCTCGGGTTTGTTATTACTGCCAGTCTCTACCATAAGCCTGCCGGCATTGAAGCTGGATTCTCACCCTTCTGAGGGGGGTGGCACTTTTGTGCTGCACCGCCGATAAGATGGGGAAAAGATGTAGGAGCCGCCCCGAATGCCCGATTTCCAGCCCGTAGATCCTGTTGCCCTGACAACCGCCCTTGTCCGCTGCCCCTCCGTGACCCCAGCGGATGCCGGGGCGCTAGATATCCTGCATGATCTGCTGTCGGACGCCGGGTTCACCTGCGCCTGGGCGGATCGGGGCGGCATCCGCAATCTGTTCGCGCGCTGGGGCACTGTTGGAAATACCCGCAGCTTTGGCTTTAACGGGCATACGGATGTGGTGCCGGTGGGGGATGCGGCCGCCTGGACCATGCCGCCCTTTGGCGCGGAGATCAAAGATGGCATCATGTACGGGCGCGGCACCACGGATATGAAATCCGCCGTTGCCGCCTTTGCCGCCGCTGCGGTGGATTTCGTGCGCAATACCCCCCCGGATGGCGCTGTCGTGATCACGATCACCGGCGATGAGGAGGGCGAATCTGTCGATGGCACGCTGGCCTTGCTTGAATATATGGAACGGCACGACGAACGGATGGATGTCTGTCTGGTGGGAGAGCCGACCTGTCCCAATGTCATGGGCGAGATGATCAAGATCGGGCGGCGCGGCTCCATGACCGCCCGGTTCCGGGTGATCGGCACGCAGGGGCATTCCGCCTATCCGCACCGCGCCAACAATCCGCTGCCCGCGATGATGCGCCTGATGGACGGGCTGGCCAGTCATGAGCTAGACACCGGCACCCACCATTTTGACCCCTCGACCCTGGCGGTCGTGACGGTGGATACCGGTAATCCAGCCAGCAATGTCATCCCGGCAGAGTGTACTGCCACCGTCAACATCCGCTTCAATGACACCCACTCCGGTGAGAGCCTGACCAGCTGGTTAGAGACTAAAGTGGAAGCGATCCGCGTCGAATTCGGTGTCCGGATCGAGAGCCATGTGAAGATCTCGGGGGAGAGCTTCATCACCCCGCCCGGCGCGTTGTCGGCTCTGGTTGCAGGTGCTGTGCAGGCCGTCACCGGGGTGACGCCGGAGCTTTCCACCACGGGCGGCACCTCGGATGCGCGGTTTGTGAAATCGCACTGTCCGGTGGTGGAGTTCGGGCTGGTTGGCCAGTCCATGCATCAGGTGGACGAGCATGTCCGCGTGGAGCACATTCACCAGCTCAAAACGATCTACACCCGCATCCTGCAGGATTACTTCGCTTGATCGAAATTGCCCCGACCGGCGACAGGCAGGCCTGCTATGCCTTGCGCCATACCGTTTTCGTGCAGGAGCAGGGCTATAGCGCCGAGGGCGAGGTCGATGCGTTCGACCCGCTCAGTCACCATCTGCTGGCACGTGAGGACGGCATTCCCATCGCAACCGCGCGGATCCATATCGCGGGCGATGGGGCCAGGATCGGGCGGGTCTGTGTGTTGATGCAGCGCCGTGGGATCGGACTTGGCGCGGATCTGGTCAACGCGGCGGTAGCCCTTGCTGCACAACAGGGCGCTACCCGTGTCAGCCTTGGCGCGCAGGTTCATGCGACGGGGTTCTACGAAAAGCTGGGATTTACCGCCACAGGCGCGCCCTATGATGATGAAGGAGAGCCGCACCAGACGATGGAGCGGATACTGTGAGACGCACGCTCATCGTGATGGTGAAAGAGCCGCGCGCGGGGCGCGTCAAGACGCGGCTGGGGCGCGATATCGGGATGGTGGCCGCCGCATGGTGGTTCCGCCACCAGCTGCGCGCCCTGCTGCGCCGCATTGCCGATCCCCGCTGGGATCTGGTGCTGGCCGTGGCCCCTGATACCGGGCTCAACAGCACCGTCTGGCCCGCACATCTGCCCCGCATGCCGCAGGGGCGCGGCGATCTGGGGCACCGGATGGCGCGGGCGCTGCGCCATCCGCCTGCCGGGCCGGTCTGTGTGATCGGTGCCGATATCCCCGACATCACCGCCCCGCGCATCGCGGAGGCTTTTGCCGCACTCGGACATCATGATGCCGTGTTCGGTCCGGCTCTCGATGGCGGCTACTGGCTCATCGGTTTGCGGCGGGTGCGGGCGATCCCGCCCCGCCTGTTTGCCGGGGTGCGCTGGTCCACGTCCCATGCGCTGGCGGATACCATCGCCACCCTGCCGCAGCACCGTATTGCTCATGTCGCGACCTTGCGTGATGTGGATACGGCGGCAGATCTAAAATAATGTGACGTCCCCCCATGCCCGTGCTACCTCCACTTCCATGAACAGCATACCCACCAAGCCCGAGATCCTGACCTGGATCGAACAGAACCCCACCCTGACTGCCAAACGCGACATCGCACGCGCCTTCGGCATCAAGGGGGCCGCACGCATCGACCTCAAGCGCCTGCTGAAGGAGCTGGAGGCCGAAGGGCATCTGGAAAAGCGCAAGAACAGCTACAACGATCCAGAGCGTTTGCCGCCGGTCAGTGTGCTGCTGGTCACCGGGCCGGACAAGGACGGCGATCTGTTTGCCAAACCGATGGAATGGGGCGGCGAGGGTGCGGCGCCTGCGGTGCTGATGATCCCCCGCGCGGGCGATCCCGCGCTGGGCGAAGGCGACCGTATTCTGGCGCGGCTTGCGCTGGTGACGGGAGAGAGCCACGCGTATGAGGGCCGCCTGATCCGGAAAATAGGCTCTAATCCGCAGAAGATCGTGGGCATCTACCGCAAGCTGGCGGAAGGCGGGCGGATCCAGCCCATCGACAAAGGCTCTGACCGCGAATGGGCGGTGCCTGCCGATGCGACCGGCGGCGCGCGTGATGGTGAGCTGGTCGAGGCGGAGCTGGCAGGGCCGAAGGGGCGCATGGGTCTGCCGCGCGCGCGCATCCTCTCGCGTCTGGGTGATCCGTCCGCGCCACGCGCGGTGTCGCTGATCGCAATTCACCAGCATGGCATTCCCGATGATTTTCCCGATGACGTGGTGGCCGAGGCCGATGCCGCGACGCCCTTCGGCCTCAAGGGCCGTACCGATCTGCGCGATCTGCCATTGGTCACGATTGACCCCTCCGATGCGCGCGATCATGACGATGCGTGTTACGCCGAGGCGGACACCGATCCCGCCAATCCCGGCGGTCATATCCTCTGGGTCGCGATTGCGGATGTGGCGGCCTACGTCACGCCGAATTCCGCGCTGGACCGGGAGGCGCGCAGGCGGGGCAACTCCACCTATTTCCCCGACCGGGTGGTGCCGATGCTGCCCGATGTGCTCTCGGGCGATCTGTGCTCCCTGCATGAAGGGGTTGAGCGGGCGTGCATTGCCGTGCGTATGGTGCTGGATGCCGAGGGGCACAAACTCGGCCACGAATTCCACCGTGCGCTGATGAAATCCCCCGCCAGCCTGCATTACGAAGAGGTGCAGGACGCGATGGACGGCAGGCCCAACGCCCGCACGGAGCCCTTGTTAGAGACGGTTATCAAGCCGCTCTACGCCGCCTATGCCGCCCTGGTGGAGGCCCGGATGCGCCGCCAGCCGCTGGATCTGGACCTGCCCGAGCGGCGGATCGAGCTGGATGAGGACGGCACTGTCCGCTCCGTCAATTTCCGCGAACGGCTGGATGCGCATCGCCTGATCGAGGAATACATGGTGCTGGCCAATGTCGCCGCTGCCGAGACACTGATCAAAACGAAGACAGCGCTGCTGTTCCGCACGCATGAAGAACCCTCGCCCGAAAAGCTGGACGCGCTGCGCGAGGTGGCCGCCGCCTCCGGCTATACGCTGGCCAAGGGGCAGGTGCTGCAGACTGCCCACCTCAACCGCTTGCTGGAGCAGGCGGCGGGCAGTGACGATGCGGAGCTGATCAACATTTCCACCCTGCGCTCCATGACGCAGGCCTATTACGGGCCGGATCACATTGGCCACTTCGGCCTTGCGCTGCGCTCCTACGCACATTTTACCTCGCCTATCCGCCGCTATGCGGACCTGATCGTGCACCGCGCGCTGATCACGGCGCATGGCTGGGGCCGCGACGGTCTGTCGCCGCATGACATCGAGGATATGGAGGCCACCGGCGCCCATATCTCCGACACCGAGCGGCGGTCGATGATCGCGGAGCGCGACACGACGGACCGCTATCTGGCGGCCTTTCTGTCCGAGCGGGTGGGCAATGAGATGACGGGCCGGATCAGCGGCATTGCCCGTTTCGGTGCTTTCGTGAAGCTGGACGAGACAGGGGCCGACGGCCTTATCCCCATGCGCAACATCGGGCGGGAGTATTTCCATCATGACGCCGAGAGCTCGACGCTGAGGGGTGCCGACACCGGCATGACGCTGGGTCTGGGCCAGCGGGTGACCGTGCGCCTGACCGAGGTGACGCCGGTCACAGGCGGCATCGCGCTGGAGTTGCTGGAGATTGACGGCGAAGCGATGCCGCAGGGCCGTCCGAGCCCCGGTGGCCGCAGCCCCCGCCGCAAAGGGGTGCAGGCCAAGGGCAAAAAGGCCGCCACCAAGCGCAAGGTCAGCCGCAGCCGCAGTTAGCGATGCTGTGGCTGATACTCGCGCAGGCCCGGAAGCAGGCCCGGAAACAGGTAGCTGGGCCACGCTCTTTTCGCCGGATGCTATTGTCGCTAAATTAGAAACAACACATCGCAAAGAGGCCGGTCATGCGCAGTTTAGTTTTGTCGATTCTCCTGCTCGCAGGTCTGCCTGCGGGCGCTCAGACGCCAGCCACGCCTGCCCCGGCTGAGCGGTCGGAGGCGGGCCTGCAAGACTGGATCGGCGCGTTCCGGCCCCGGGCGCTGGCGGCGGGCATCACGGCCCAGACCTTTGACAGTGCGATGGCCGACGTCCGCTTCGTGCCGCAGGTGGTCGCGCGCGACCGTAACCAGTCGGAGTTTACCAAAACGATCTGGGACTATCTGGGCACTGCCGTCTCCGACGACCGGATCCGCAACGGCAAGGCGGCGTTGCAGCGCCACCAGACGGATCTGACAGCGATTGCCGCGCATTACGGCGTCCCTGCGCAGATCATCACGGCGATCTGGGGGCTGGAGAGTGCTTATGGCACCTTCCGGGGCAGTGATCCGGTGCTCAGTTCCATGGCCTCGCTGGCCTATGACGCGCGGCGGGCAGCGTTTTTCGAGGCGCAGGTGATTGCCGCGCTGACGATCCTGCAGAACGGCGATACGCAGATTGAAAACCTCACCGGCAGCTGGGCGGGGGCGATGGGCCATACCCAGTTCATGCCCGGTTCCTTCCTCGATCACGCGGTGGACTGGACAGGCGACGGGCGGCGCGACATCTGGAGCGATGATCCCCGCGATGCGCTGGCCTCTGCGGCAGCCTATCTCAAGGACAACGGCTGGATCACCGGCCAGCCCTGGGGCGTGGAGGTGCGGTTGCCTGCGGGCTTTGACTATCTGCTGGCCAACCGGGAGGTGCGACAAACGCCGACAGAATGGGCGGCCATCGGCATCACGGACACCCGGGGCCTGCCTGTGGCTGATCACGGGCCCGCCTCGCTGCTGCTGCCCGCCGGTGCCGAAGGGGCGGCCTTCATGATCTTCCGGAATTTCGAAGTGCTGGAGAGTTACAATACCGCCGATGCCTATGTGATCGCAGTGGGCCATCTGGCCGACCGGATCGCGGGCGGTGCGGCGCTGGCAGGTGACTGGCCACGTCAGGACCGCGCATTGACCCATCCGGAGCGGATCGAGCTGCAGACGGAACTGACTGCACAGGGCTTTAATACGGTAAAGATTGATGCGCTGATCGGGCCGCTGACCATCAATGCCGTGCGCGGATGGCAGGTGGCGCAGGGGGAGGTGCCGGATGGCTATGCCTCCCCCCGCCTGCTGGAGCGGCTGCGCGCCGCGCGCTAGCCGGGGGACATGCCGCGCATCCGCTCCGAGCGGCGGCGCAGCAGTTCCACCACCGTCAGCAGACAGATGGAGATCGCGACCAGCAATGTCGCCACCGCAAGGATCGTCGGGCTGATCTGTTCGCGCAACCCGATGAACATCTGCCAGGGCAGCGTCTTCTGGCTGGCGGAGCCGACGAACAGTACCACGACCACCTCGTCAAACGATGTGATGAAGGCGAACAGTCCGCCCGAGATCACGCCGGGCAGGATCAGCGGCATCTGGATGCGGAAAAAGGTCGTGACCGGATTGGCGCCCATGTTCGCCGCTGCGCGTGTCAGCGAGCGGTCAAAGCCCACCAGCGTGGCGGTCACCGTGATGATCACAAAGGGGATGCCGAGTGCGGCATGGGCAAGGACGACACCGATATAAGTGCCCTGCAAACCAATACGGCTGTAGAAAAAGTACATGCCCGCCGCCGAGATGATCAGGGGTACGATCATCGGAGAGATCAGCATCGCCATGATCGCGCGGCGGAAGGGCACATGCGGCTGGCTGAGGCCGATGGCGGCCAGGGTGCCAAAGGTCACCGACAGCAGCGTCGCAACTGGCGCGATCTGAAGCGAGTTTTTCATCGCGTTCTGCCAGTCATCGTTGGTAAAGAAATCGCGGTAGTGCTTGAGCGAGTAACCGGCGGGATCGAAGCGCAGCATTTCCGGCGTGAAGGTAAAGAAGTTCTCCGCGTTGAAGCTGAGGGGCATGACCACGAGGATCGGCGTGATCAGGAAGACAAAGATCGCGCCACAGATCGTGCGGAAAGAAAAATGCCAGAGCACCTGACCCGGGGTGAGATAAGGCGGGATACGCGCGCGGTATCGCCCTTCATAGAGCCAGAAAATCAGGAAGCCGAAGAACCAGCCGAAGAAGACACCCATCAGCACGCCGGGGATGTCCGCCATGACATACCCGCCGATGGCCATGAGAATGGTAATGGCCCACCGGGCCGCGCGCTCCTGCTTGATCACCTGGGTCGCTATGAAGGCAAAGGCCGCCATCAGAATGGCACCGCCTGCGACACCGGCCAACAGGTTTTCATTGCCGGTGCCGATGAAGATCCCAAAGAAGGCACCGAAAGCCGCCGTAACAGAGACGTAAAACGCAGGATCGGTGCGCGAGACGGGGGTGAGTGCTGTCATGGGTCCGCTCCTTATCCGAGTTTCACATTGTCGATGCCGACAATCTTGTCATAGGCGTAGTAGAGGATCAGCACCGCCGCGAGCAGGATCGCCCCGAGCGCCGCCCCCAGGCCCCAATTGAGGGATTGCGAGATGTGATAGGCGATCCGGTTCGAGATGAACGTGCCTGAAGTGCCGCCCACGATTTCCGGCGTGATATAGTAGCCGATGGCGAGGATGAACACGAGGATGCTGCCTGCGCCGATGCCGGGAATGGACTGCGGGAAATACACGCGCCAGAAGGCGGTCCAGTTCGTGGCGCCTAGGCTTTTCGCGGCGCGCAGATACGTCGGCTGGATCGTCTGCATCACGGAGTAGAGCGGCAGGATCATGAAAGGCAGCAGGATATGCGTCATCGCGATGATCGTACCGGTCTGGTTGTTGATCAGCGCCAGCCGGTCATCGGTGGCCACCAGCCCAAGCCAGACCAGCGTATCGTTGATGACGCCCTGCTGTTGCAGCATGACCTTCCACGCGGAGGTACGCACCAGCAGCGAGGTCCAGAAGGGCAGCAGCACCAGGATCAGCAGCAGGTTGGCCGTGCGCGTCGGCAGATTGGCGAGGATCCAGGCCACCGGATAGCCGAGCAGGATGCACGATGCCGTGATCGCCACCGACATCACCAGCGTGCGCCAGAACAGCAGGCCATATATCTGCTGATTCTCAGGCCGCATCTCTATGCCGTCGGTGCCGATCTGCATGTCTACAGCGTTGAGGAAATAACCTGCGGTATAGTCCGGGCTGTAGACCTTGATGGTCTGCCAGACCTTGGGGTTGTGCCAGTCCTCATCAATGTCCAGAAACGCCTGCGTGAAATTCACGGTCTCGAAGAAAGGGGCCGCGGCGGCGGCGGCGGCAAGCTGTTCGGCGGCGGGTCCGGTGTAGCCGGCCAAGCTGTTTTCACCCGTCAGATCGGCGTGCAGTGCGGAATAAACAATTGCCCATGGATCTTCGGTCAGAAGATTGTCGCCATCCACGGTTTGGGCATAATCGGCGAAGCGTTGGTAGGTGTCGGCGGTCTGGGGCAGCACTTCGGCCATCCCCTCGCGCAACTCAAATGCAGGCTGTTCGCTCTCATCTGCCTGCTGCCAATCGGCCATCTCGGTCAGCCAGGCATCAGACGCGATGAAGCTGGTCCAGCTCTCGGCGGTCTCCCAGAAGGGGTCCAGGTCTTCGAACTGCTCCTGATAGACCTCGCCCATGTCCTCCACACTGCGGCCCGATTTGCGGAACAGTGATGAGGTGCCTGTCATCTCATAGTTGAGGCGCGAGCCCAGCCGCGTGTGTAACTTGGCCTCCTGCGCAAAGAAAATATCATCATAGAGCGCGGCGAACACCGGCTCATCGGGGATGTCGGTGGCCGTCTCGTCCCAGTCCTCCAGCATCTGTGTCGTGCGGGGCAAGGTGTCGGACACGATCTGGTTCTCGACGGAGCGGAACAGCATGTCTGCGATGGGGGCGATGAAGGTAACGATCACAAAGAGCAGCAGAGGCGCGATCAGCGCGAGTGCGCGCATTTTCTGCATCCGCAGCGCACGGTTGAGTGATTTCTTGAGCGGGGTGCCATCGGCGGCCAGCATCGGCCCTTTGTGCGCCGCGTCGGATATGCGCGCAGCTGCAGCAGAAGAAGAGGCAGATGGTGTTGTGGTTGCGTCGGTCATGATGTCCCCGCGGGATGGCTTGGTCGGATAAGGATGGTTCGGCTCAGGGGTAAAAAGCGGAGAGGGCCGCGCGGGCCCTCTCCTGAAGCTGTTGCCAGCTTAGCGCACCAGCCACGCCTGGAACTTGGCGTCGATGTCGTCACGGTAGTCAGCCCACCATGTGTAGTTTTGCACAAAGGAGTTCACGGCGTTCTCCGGGCTGGTCGGCATGTGTGGCGCCATGTCGATGCCCAGTGTCGCATGCTGGCCTACCAGCGGTGCGGAGGATTTGCGTGCCGGACCGTAGGAGATGTACTTGGCCTGATCCGCCAGACGCTGTGTGTCTGTCGCAAACCACAGGAAATCCTTGACGCGGTTCAGCGTCGCCTCTTCCAGACCCACGGGGATCACCCAACCGTCCAGATCGAAGGACTGTGTGTCCCACATCATCGCAACGGGCTGGTTTTGCTCTACGATCAGGCTGAACAGGCGGCCATTGAACGAGGAACCGAAGACGACTTCCTTGTCTGCCAGCAGCTGGGGCGTATCGGCACCTGAGGTCCACCAGACCGTCTCGGCCTTGATGGTGTCCAGTTTCGCGAATGCACGGTCCTGACCTTCGGTCGTTTCCAGCACGTCGTAGACATCGGCCTGCGCGACACCGTCACAGATCAGCGCCCATTCCATGTTGTTGTGCGGGCGCTTCTCGAGGCTGCGCGCGCCGGGGAATGTTTCAAGATCGAAGACATCGCACAGCTTGGAAGGGGTGTTGCCGTTCCATTCAGCCACATCGGTGCGGTAACCGAAGGTGTAGGAATAGGCGATCTGCGGAATGAAGCAGTCAGAGACCAGCATTTCCGGGCCAAAGTCCTCGGAGGCAGGCGTGCCATCGGGGGCCGGTGCCAGCACCGCATCTACGTCGATCTCCATCGCCAGACCCTCGTCACAGACACGCATGGCATCCGCGGCCGTCACGTCCACCAGATCCCAGGTGACGTTGTTGGCCTCAGATTGGGCACGCATGCCGGCAACCGCCTCGCCCGAGCTTTCGTCCCAGACGACGCTGAGGCCGGGGTTCATCGCCAGATAAGGCTCGACGTAGGCCTTGAGCTGGCTTTCCTGGTAGGCACCGCCCCAGCTGACGATCAGCAGCTCGTCGGACATCTCGGAGCCTGCAACCGGGCTTGGTGTGTTCTGGGCAAAGGCAAAGCCTGCTGCCGCGACGGTCAGGGCCGTTGTGGCCATCAATGTTTTGGTGAGTTTCATGTAACGTTCTCCCGTTATGATCGCCCGGTGGGTGGTCCAGAGGTGCGACGCCGGGCTGTCGTCCGCGCGCCCCTGTGTGAGAATGCCCTGACCCGAGGGTCAGAGATATTTTCGTGCGCTAGGCGTCCAGCGCACGGCAATCTTCGGGCAACCAGCCGATTTCGATCTGGGTGCCGGGGGTCAGGCGGGCCTGATCGGGGGCGTTGCGCGTCTTGATGACAAAATCGTCCTTGCCCGCGACCCGCAGCCGTGTGCGGAAAATGTCACCCATATAGATGAACTCCAGCACTTCGGCCTTGAGGGTGAAGGCATCTTCGCGCATCCGCTCCTTGTTGTACTCGACCCGCTCCGGGCGGATGGAGACGCGCGTCCGCTCGCCTGCTTTTGTCACGTTTACGGGCTTGGCCTCGATCACCTCGCCACTGTCGAGCTGGATGAGGGCGACGCCGCCTTTGATCTCTTTCACCACCCCCTCGAGGGTGTTGTTCTCGCCGATGAACTGCGCGACGAAGCTGTTCTCTGGCGATTCATAGAGCTGATCCGGCGGGGCGAGCTGCTGGATCCGGCCATCGTCAAACACCGCCACCCGATCCGACATTGTCAGCGCCTCGGTCTGGTCGTGCGTCACGTAGACGACGGTGATGCCGAGATCATGGGCCAGCTTGGTGATCTCGAACTGCAGCGATTCGCGCAATTGTTTGTCGAGCGCGCCCAGGGGTTCGTCCATCAGCACCAGCTCCGGTTCAAACACCAGCGCGCGGGCGAGGGCGATCCGCTGTTGCTGCCCACCGGACAGTTGCGAAGGGCGGCGGCCTGCAAAGCTGCCCATCTGGACCATGTCGAGCGCGCGCTTGATCTTCTCTTCGCGCAGGGATTTGCCCATCTTGCGCACTTCGAGCGGGAAAGACAGGTTCTCGGCCACGGTCATGTGGGGAAACAGGGCATAGTTCTGAAAAACCATACCAATTCCGCGCTTGTGCGGCGGGATGTTGTTGATCGAGATCCCGTCGAGGCGGATGTCGCCATAGGTCGCCGTCTCGAATCCCGCGAGCATCATCAGGCAGGTCGTCTTGCCGGACCCCGAGGGCCCGAGCATCGTGAGAAACTCGCCCTTCGGCATGCTGAGATTGAGATCTTTGACAACGAGGTTTTCGCCGTCATAGCTTTTTTGGACGCGTTCGAACTCTACGAACGCGCTGCTGTTATCTGATTTGGCCAAATGCTTGGCTCCCCGTGGACTTTGTTGTTTTCAACATTGACCATAACTAAACGCAGGCGGGGTGCAGTTTGCAACTGGATAAAGCCGATTTTGGGCAAAAGTCCGGAATTCAGGGCAAATCGACCAAAATTCCCCCGTTTACAGGAGAAATCTCTGCCAAAATAGGGATCAGGGCGCAATTTCTGTGCGCCCTGAGTGCCCGATCAGGAGGCCGCCCGGAGCATATCGCCGTCTTTCAGCGCCTTATAGGTGTCGTCGAGGGCCAGTTTGGCACGGGCGTGGAACACCTCAATTTCCTCTGGCGTGATCACCAGAGGGGGCGAAATGATCATCCGGTCGCCCACATGGCGCATCACCAGATTGTTGGCAAAGCACCGTTCGCGGCACATGAAACCGGCGGTGCCGGTGTCCATCGCGAACTTCGCCCGCGTCTCCTTGTGCGGGGTCAGTGGCAGGGAGGCCATCATGCCCTTGACGTTCAGCCCGCCGACCAGCGGGTGCTCTGCCAGCTGATCCAGCACCGCCCGGAAGGCGGGGGCCGCCACATTATTCACGTGATCGAGGATATTGTCGTCCTGCATGATCCGCAGATTCTCGAGGGCGACCGCGGCACAGACCGGGTGGCCGGAATAAGTATAGCCATGGTTGAACTCCACCGCATTGATCACCTCTGCCACTTCATCACAGACAATCGAGCCGCCGATGGGCACATAGCCGGAGCTGAGGCCCTTTGCGATGGTCATGATATGGGGCTTGATCCCCAAGGTGGTGGAGCCGAACCAGTTGCCGGTGCGCCCGAAGCCGCAGATCACCTCATCCGCGATGATCAGCACATTATACTTGTCACAGATGCGCTGGATCTCTGGCCAGTAGCTGTCGGGCGGCACGATCACGCCGCCTGCACCCTGCACCGGCTCTGCGATGAAGGCCGCGACCTTGTCGGCGCCCAGCTCAAGGATCTTCGCCTCAAGCTCCTGGGCGCGTAGCAGGCCGAAGGCGTCTGGCGTGTGATCGCCACCTTCCGCGTACCAGTCAGGCTGGCCGATGTGGTGAATGCCGGGAATGGGCAGGCCGCCCTGCTCATGCATATAGGTCATTCCGCCAAGGCTGCCCGAGCCCACGGTGGAGCCGTGGTAGCCGTTCATGCGGCTGATGATGTGGGATTTCTCCGGATGCCCCTTTTCGGCCCAATAGACCCGCACCATGCGCAGGTTGGTGTCATTCGCCTCCGAACCTGACCCGGCGAAGAACACGTGGTTCAACCCTTCGGGCGCCAGTTTTGCCAGTTCCGCAGCAAGTGCGATGACGGGGGTATGTGTGGTGTTGAAGAAGGTATTGTAGAACGGCAGCTCGCGCATCTGGCGGGTGGCGACCTGCACCAATTCCTCGCGGCCGTAGCCCAGATTGACGCACCACAGGCCCGCCATCGCATCGAGAATCTCATTTCCCTCACTGTCGCGCAGATAGATGCCCTTGCCGCTGGTGATCACCCGCGCGCCGCGCTCTGCCAGCGCGTTGTTGGTGGTGAAGGGGTGCATGTGGTGTGCGGCATCCAGCGCCTGCAGTTCGGCAGTGGGAAGGTGGTTCGAAATCAATGTCATAATGGTCCCTTTCAGGCATAAAGCAGATTACTGCCAAAATATGATCAAATTCTGCTGCGGTCAATCAATCCCTCGTTAGGCCGCACAGGTTGAAGTGATTATTTTTTGCGCAAAAAATACCGATAACGGACCATTAAAAGATAAATCTTCTTGGCAAGGCGCGCAAAATTTGGTCACCTTGTTGGCAGCGCCGGAACAACCGGCCCCACCCTTCGGAGTATGCTGATGATTAAGACACTTTTGACCGGCACGGCTGCAGCCGCCCTTATGGCAAGCACGGCGATGGCCAATGAAGTTCGGGTCTATAACTGGTCTGATTATATCGACGAGGCGCTGCTGACCAAATTCGAGGAAGAGACGGGCATAGATCTGATCTATGACGTTTTCGACAGCAACGAAGTCCTTGAGACAAAGTTGCTTGCGGGTGGATCCGGCTATGACGTGGTCGTGCCGTCGGGCACCTTCCTGCAGCGCCAGATCAGTGCCGGTGCGTTCCAGAAGCTGGACATGTCCAAGCTGCCGAACGCCGCGAACCTGTGGGACATCGTCAAGGAACGCACGGAGCAGTATGACCCCGGCAACGCCTATTCCATCAATTACATGTGGGGCACCACCGGCATCGGCGCCAATGTGGCCAAGGTGCAGGAGATCCTCGGTCCGGATGCCCCTATCGATTCGCTTGAGCTGGTGTTGAACCCGGAGAATATGTCGAAGCTGGCCGAATGCGGGGTCTATTTCCTTGATGCGCCTGCCGAAGTCATGCCGATGGCACTCAAGTATCTCGGAGAAGACCCTGACAGCCATGATGTAGACGTTCTGGCAAAGGCCGAAGAGGTGTTGATGCAGATCCGCCCCTATGTCCAGAAGTTCAACAGTTCCGAGTACATTCAGGCACTGGCGAACGGCGACATCTGCGTGGCGGTCGGCTGGTCTGGTGACATACTTCAGTCGCGTGACCGTGCGGCAGAGGCCGATAATGGCGTGGAAATAGTCTATAATGCACCCAAAGAGGGCGCGCAGATGTGGTTTGATCAGATGGCCATTCCGGTCGATGCGCCAAACGCCGAAAACGCGCATATTTTCCTGAACTTCATCATGGATGCCCAGAATATGGCTGCGGCGTCCAACTACGTCTATTACGCGAACGGAAACGAGGCCTCGAAAGAGTTCCTGCTGGAGGATGTGATCGGCGATGCAGCCATCTATCCGAGCGAGGAGACGCTGAATAACCTGTTTACCACGACGCCCTTCCCGCCAGACGTGCAGCGTGTGGTGACACGCAGCTGGACACGTATCAAATCCGGCACCTGATACCGCAAAAATCGGGGCAGCGCCAAAAGGTGCTGCCCCTTTCGCCCGTGGCGCGACAAGGAATATGACCAGTGAGTGCATCCGTTTTCGCCCCTTGGGACGACCCGACTGAAAAACCCCTTATACGGTTCAAGAACGTTACCAAGAGATTTGGTCAGTTCGTGGCAATCGACAATCTGACACAGGACATCTACGCACGGGAGTTCTTTGCGCTTCTGGGGCCGTCGGGTTGTGGCAAGACCACGATGATGCGGATGCTGGCGGGCTTTGAAACTCTAACCGAGGGCACCATAGATCTGGCGGGACAGAATATGGCGGATGTGCCGCCCAACCAGCGCGCTGTGAACATGATGTTCCAGTCCTATGCGCTGTTTCCGCATCTGAGTGTCTACGAGAACATCGCCTTTGGTCTGCGCCGCGACAAGCTGCCCAAAGATCAGATCGACGCCCGCGTGACAGAGATGCTCAAGCTGACACGTCTGGAGAAATTCGGGAGCCGCAAGCCGCATCAGATCTCGGGTGGGCAACGGCAGCGTGTCGCACTCGCGCGCAGTCTCGCCAAAGGCCCCAAGCTGCTGCTGCTGGATGAGCCGTTGGGCGCG